>JAALOO010000048.1_pt1 | contig 93233 bp, 79 predicted proteins | sample 7257641 | NCBI WGS metagenome assembly JAALOO01 (sample SAMN14085613, study PRJNA598686) | mite metagenome | biome: ENVO:01001000; feature: ENVO:01001002; material: ENVO:01001226; isolation source: single female mite from University of Michigan culture on fish food culture... ...
GTCTTTTGCCTTGACAACATCTCTCTTTACCTGTGAATAAACTTGTCTTATTTCACACAGTAAAATAGTCGTAATATTTTAACGAACAGTGTTCTTGCGTTTTGATGCAGCGGTAAAAATAAAATTGAAAAAGTAGCAGCAGTGATAAAATAATAATAATAAAGAATAAAAATAAGAAAAAGTATTATGTGTGTACAAATGACAAGATGTACTCAAAAGCATTATGATAGTGGAAAAATATTGTGTGATTATAAAAAAATATGTAAACAGTACTATCTGCGTTATCACCAACCACTTTGGTTACAGTTAAATTAAATCAATCTACTGTTCAACCGAAAAAGTGCACCTGTAGCCAAAACATTGAAAAGATTTCTTTTTTGGCTTCAATTTGAATGACCCTTCTTTTGTTGAAGTCAGATCCGAAACGCCCGAGTCAGGTGTGCTTGCAGTGGTCATTTCACCAACCTTGTTTGTCCTTTTCTTCTTCTTTTTTCGCAACTTCAAAACTGACTGCATTTGCTCGCTGATATTACTGACAAACTTGATGATCATTTCCTGCGGCACGTGAATCATTCGAGCAATTGCCTTGCGGTTCGATTGACCAGAACTTGGCCGAGACTTAGTTTTGGCATTGCCATTCTGATCAGGAGATTCGTGAACTTCACTGCGGCTGTTTTTCTTTGATATGGACTTCTTTTTAGTATCAGGTAGCTGCACTTTGGCGGTTCCATTTCGGTGGCCCTCAGCCGTGTAGAACACTGACTGAGAGGCTGTGTTCTCTAGCTCAAGGCGGGCAAGTTCGGCAACGTTGCTCATGTATCGGTTGAAAGTCAGACAAGCCACTCGATGGAAGAGCTCAAGAACATTGTCGCCATTAGCAGATGAGACCATCCAAAATTCTGCCTGAATTTGATCGGCAAGCTCTTTTGCTTCTTTCTGCAGGCGATCCTCTTGATCGCGATTTGAGATCGTGTCCTTTTTAGTGCCAATCAGAAAGATGAATGGGCGATCTGAATCGGCCACCATCGGTTGGCTGGTTGAAGTGCCCCCTGAAATGTCCAGCACTTCATTGAGCCAAAATTTGACGTTGAGAAAAGACTGAAAATTGCTCAGATCAAAGCAAATGATCACAGCGTGGGCACCTTTGTAGTAGATGCGCGTAATGTCACGAAAACGAGACTGTCCGGCAGTATCCCAAATCTGTTGAACAAAAAATACAAATGTTAATATCATTCTATGGCAATTAACTGCAACTTAAAATGTTAAACATTAATTACTTAATGCAATTAAATTGCAAAGTTCTAAATATAGTGTTTCATTCAATTTCATTTTAACAGATGGTATTTTTGCATAAGTAAAATTTTCACTTTTTACATACTGAGATTTCTAAAAAACATAAACACATCTAGAATGAGAAAAAGGTAAATACTGCTACTAAAATCGCCTTAAGGACAAATTAAAACGTGAGCAATACTGTTTAGACAACTAGTCTGGCAATTAATTAACTGTTAAATTACTTAAAGTGGCTTTCAATACTTTCTAACATGTCATCAAGTTTTAATAAAAAACATATAAAAACAACTGCAGACAATAATTTCAGTTTTCAGTTGCAATAAATAAAATTAATTGTTTTTATTATTTAGTCACAAGTATTTAGAAATAGAAAATTGAAAGCAAAAAGTTGCTTTAACATTTTAAATTGCAATAAAGAATTAGACGCTAAATAAATTAACGACTTTAGTAAGGTTTTTTGACAGTAGCTATAAATTTTTTTGAAATGGAAAGTTGTGCTTTTTTACCCCTGATAATAAAAAAAAATCAAACAGGTTTTAACCTGGAGATAACCTCATGACCTGAAAACCCTGCTGAGATAATGTTTTTAGATTCATCTCTTTAGTGAATTACGTTGATTAGCAAACACTTGATTTAGTTAGGTGTAAAATACAATTGATGCATCAGTTTAAATTCATCAGATTAATTATCTATTTACTTTACTGATTACATTCAGCTGTCAATTGCTTTTAGCAATTGCACATTAACATTGAAACATTCGTATACCTTTCTTTAGCTAATCATTGACTTTGAAATGTAATTCTATTCCTGTTTGCTATTTCAATTTTTCACTACCTCTTTTGAGCAATCTAAAGGTGTAATATTGAAGAAAATTGCAAAAAGAAACAAAATTAGGGAAAAAATACTTAATGATACTAAAAACTAAAAACAGTTTTCCATTGTTACTCTAAACAATTACCTAGGTTGCTTTTGCTAAACACTTGTTGCCTTTACTAATCTTTTTGCAAAAGTGACTCCCCCCGTCTATCTGTCGCCTACCTGAAGAGTGAAGGGACGGCCCAGAATGTCAAACTTCTGCACCTCAAAGTCGACGCCAATTGTGGCTTTGTAGTCACTGGAGTAGACATCATTAACGTAACGATTGATCAGCGTCGTCTTGCCCACTGAAATGTCGCCCACGACGATGCATTTGGCGACTCGCATTCGATTCTTCACTGCAGCCGCCGAGGTGGCCAGTGAAAAGGGATTAGTGCTGGTTGGGCGGTGAGAGGAAGAGGAAGCGGCGGCGGCGGTGGGTGAAGAGGGTGAACCAGGCCCAGTCTGCAGGAGCTCATTCTCGTCGTGACAGAGCTGTGTCACTTCAGGAGAAAAGTCAGCCTGATTGTAGGGCGTACAGCTACTGTTAAAGGGAAACTGAAACGTTTCGATTGGTCGCGCCATTTTGAATATTAGGGGACTAAAGATGGGTAGTGTGATTACGGTTTCAAGTTGTTGATTTGGAGAAATAACTGCATTCGAATAAAAAATTGAAATAAAAAGTTAGTATTAGTTTTTGCAATTTAATGTACTTAAAATCATTCCCCCATACGCATATGATAATATCGAAGTTTTACAATTATAACAATAATGAACCAGATTGCAAGAATAAAGTGTGAATATTTTCTGATCATTAAAGGGCAGTGCCACCACCACCGCCATCATCATAATCATCATTACCTTTGCCACCACCACCATCTTTATTATCCTCCTCCTCCTCCTCCTCTTTAAAGCAGTGTCAACTTTAGCAGCATCATCATTCCACCACTGAACAGAGGACTGGTGCAATACTGCAACGCTAAGAAGACTGCTGGTCATTAAGACATCTTTCTTCTCTTTTCCTCTTTCTTATCTCCCTCGCCTCGGCACTGTCACAACAATGCCAGATGAAAGCAGATGAAACAAAAGTGCGCTACTGTGTGCAGTTGACACAGCGCAGGCAGAATGAGAAAGAGAAGAAGGCTAATCAACGGCAGTCTACCCTGAGCTCGATATGCACTGCTGAGCATCCTCTTCTCAAAGGGAAAAAGAAAGGGGGCTCCTCAGTCGCGCGACAATGGGCGCAACTTTGGTAGCATCGCACGCAACATGCTTTTATTTCCTGTTTTTTTGGCGACACAGCACTGGACAACACTGCACAGCTGTTTGCTGTCTGTGACATTTTGGCTTTTTAGGCTCAAAGGTGTGGCGGCGCACCAGTGGACATTGGAGAGGACATTGTGAGGGTCAGCAGAAAAGGAAAGAATAGACAGAGGGAGATGAAGAAGAACCTGTGACTATCTTGTTGATTGTGTCCTTTTCTTTCTGATGCTGTGTTTATCTCTCTTTTACATCTACTTACTGCCCCCTTGTCACCAGTGTCCACTAGTAGTATTTTGTTGGTCAGTTGTGTGTAGTGGTAGGAAAGACATTGAGTCACTCCTTGAGGAAGTGAAACAGATCACGAACAGTAGTAGTAGAAGTAGAGTGAATCAAGAACAATTGGGTAGAAAGGGAGAGGGGAAAAGGGGGAACACACGCACAGTGCTGATATTCAGTGTGCAAACAAAGTAGCCAGAGAGCAAGTTGCTTGTCAAACCTCAACCAAACCAGTAGTGATTGTGGTGGTGGTGACTCACACCTCTGACACAACACTGACACTGACCACACTGCTTGGAGACAAGTCGGCTAGAAGATGTGGTTAAAAAAACAAACGTAATTACGGTAATTGGCGCTGATGATGATGAAGAAGGAAAAGGAGTTGACTAAAAGAAGTACGGTTTGACGTTAAAAAAAGTCAACTGGCAAAGATGTCGGCGAAAAATTAGTTTTTTTATCTCAGCAAAAAGCAGCCCAAACAGTTACGCCAATTTAGGTCAATTGCTACTTGACCTTGTCCACTTAGGGCGCCGCCCATACCGCTGCTTGCAGTTAAAAACAACAAATTTTGGCATTTGAGTGAGCCAAAGTGGAAGGCATTAGGTTGTTTGAAGCAAACAGACAGGAAGAATTAGCCATGTGATTATCTAAGTAATCTCAATAGTAAAAGTGTCTGACCATTTTTCCTAGTGTTTCTTCTTTCTGGTGGTGGTGGTGCCCACAGCAACGACGGCGATTGTGCAAAACAGCTCAGCTCAGCACAGACACCAGTACACCACCAGCCCCTAAAATGGGCACGCAATGAATGGGAACAAACAAAGTACTTAGAAGCGAGGATAGCGTCAATGTGTCTGGCAATGACAGCACTGCCCTTGATAACACCGACAAACCACCGTTTTTGTCAAGTTTTTTCCTCTTAGTGCAACTTTGGTCACGTAAACTCAACTTTTTTTACATTGAACTGCTAAGGTCGTCAGCAAAAACGCAACTTTGCAAAAGAAGACATGTGTGTGACTCACAAAAATTTAAAAAAATGTAAACAAAATCAAGAATTTACAGAAAAATAAACTTGATCAAGTTGCAGAAAAGCAAAAGAAAGGAGGTGACCTAAAAAGGATAAACTGGATAAGCAAATCTAGAACTAAGTTATTTGTAATGAATGCTAGACGTATAGTCGTAATGCACTATCAAATAAACTATTACTTGTAAATGATAGCTGTTAGAAATACAGAAATATTACTATTGAAATCGGTCAAAAAACAACTTGTGTTAATTTGCCAAATTAGGTGCATGACTACTTGTTGGGTTTTTTACGCATTTGATGAGCATTTATGAAGTCAGAAAAACTCATTTATCACTAGTAGCAAAAAAGTGCAAAAGAGTTATAAATTTTTTGATAATCAAATCTATCAACGTAATAGAGCAAAAAATTGTCTTATCAAGAAGAGGGGAAAAACGTTTGACGTTACAGTTTTTTTGTACTACCTCACTCTATATAATTGTACCACAAATTTTTTTTAAAAACAGCTTTTTTATCTGATTTTTTTGGTTTGTTTAAAAACACAAAATAAATAATATTGCTGTTAAATTTTATTAATAATTTTTTAATGCGTAAAAAACATAATAAAAATTTATAAATTTGAGATTTTTCAGTTATCTGCCTGGTAATTTGAGACAATCTGCTAGTATTGACGTGTCAAATTAGCATTTTTGGCAGTAGTTTTTTTGTTTTTAATGACAAGTTCTCTAAAAATGCTAACAATCATTTAATTGAGATTGACGTATTCATCATTTTTAAAAGTGTTTTTACCAAAATATATGTCAAAATTTTGTTTTTAAATTATGCTATTGTCATTTACATTAAAACCGAAAAAATCTTGTATTTAAAAGATTATTTTAAGACTCAGTCAATTGATTTGCTGAATTGCCGTCTCAATTGAGAAAAAAGTTGTAAAAAAGCTAAATCTTAATCATTTTTGACAAATTAGTCAGTATGCTTGCACCAATGGTGTTTTTAGTAATGACAGCTATGATTTTATTCTTAAAATCCCAGTCATATTGAATTACTGCTCAGCGTTTGATAATTAAAATTTAAACATAAAAGAAAGTTTAGAAGTTGATTTGATAGTACACAACAATTAACATTTATAATTGAATAACTGCATCTAATTGTGCCCTAATACGAAATTGTTTTACAACAATGTAGTATAATAAATACATTTTGTATTTAACAGTTCTAATTGTAAAGTTTACTCAAAACTTTTTAAAATTTTGTTAATTAATTTGCATGCCATTTTTTGGTTGGAATGGGTAAACTCACTATTCAGTTTTTCTTTTTTCATTTTTGAATGCTCATTACATTCATTAGAAAGCTATTTACTAAACATTCAAACTATGTCAGTTAAACCTGGCTGCATGCACAACAAAAAAGATAGGTAGCGCCTAACTAAAACTCAATAAGTCAATGAACTGTCACATTAAATATGCGCGCGGGGATAAATATGCATGATTATTGATAATTTAGTAAAAAGTAAATAGTTTGAATGGTAACTTACAATTTAAAAAATCACAATAGCTAAATTAGGCACGTTTAGCACTTGAAGTTGTGAAAAACAGGCAAACTGGCAAAAATAATTCTTAAACGTTTTTGAGTGTTTTGATGAACCTACTACGCGTCAAGTAAAAAGTAGGGCAGTTGGTGCAACAAATTCTGTTTAAGAATAAAGTGATAAGGGAAAATTAATGTGAGAAAGTGAAAAGCAAGGAAGAAAGGAAATCTCATAAAAAGCAGTAGAGCTACTACTACTGCTACTGTCAGCGTGCAGTTGCTTACAGTTTTTGTTTGAAGAGCAGCTGAAAAGCATCAATGGGCTTATAAATATCACCTCCAAGTGGAGGTTGTCTTGAGAGTGTTGCACATTCTTGACGGTGAAGAAAGCAAGGCAGAGAATGCGAATGAGCCGGGGAAAGGAACGAACGGCAGCGAAAACGAAGACGACGACGACGACGGCTATGGTCTCTGTTCGACGGTACGTGCTGCCTGCGAGCAATTCGCCGACTGACTGTGGTGAGATGAAGAGAAAAAGAGAGACAACTGTCGATCACTTGCTCTCACTTGCTCACTTCTTCTTCTTCTTCTTCTTCTTTACTTCTGCCTTCCCATTCGGCCTCGGCAGTAGAGCTGTCAACAGTAGATGTGCTGCTCATTCGAATCGCAATCAAGTGCAGCAGCAGCAGCAGCAACCGCAACAGTGGCAGAGACCACTGGTGTGACAGTGAATGAGTTGAAAAGTTAAGCATAAGAAGAGCGCGGGGAACGATAAAACATGATGAGGACAAGTGCAACTGGTGTTGATAAGAGGGAAAAAAGTTGGTGCTGACTTTTGGTGTAGTAGAGCAACTTTAACCGATTAAAAAAGTAGAAAAAGGGTTACAGATGCAAAAAAAGTTTTGGTCGTCAATAGGTGCAAAAAATATGTTTTGATAAAAAATAGCTTGTGAACTGATGACACTAGCAGTGAAAGTGTGTGTGTGTGTGTGTGCACATATTCAGTTCAAGGGACACATTGATGACTGCCAAAATAATGCCCCAGGTAAGTAGACAAGTTCCCTGTCGTCTGCTGCCCTTATTGTCGCTCGCATAAATCACGCTCAGTGGGCAGTCCCAGCAAAAAAAGAGAACAAAAGTAAGGGATGCAAGAAAGGAGGCAGCTCAAGTTTGTGCATGCAATGCTGGGAAAAGTAGCTCAAAGCAGGTAAAATGTAAGTCAGCGGAAATGATCACCTATGTTCCCTATGTGCCGCACTGTGTTTGCAGTAGTACTGTAGTGAGAAAAGCATCTGTCGGCATTTAAATGTATTGTCATACTGCAGCAACCCCAAGAGCGGTACTGGCCCAGCTCACGAGCGGTTTGTCGTCTGTCTGTCCGTCACAAGCAGACACCATCTGTTCCGCAGTGAAAAAGCGGCGCTGGGCCTAGCGTGAGACGGGAAATGGTCTCTTTAAATGCCTGTTTTACTGTTAGTGAGTGGTAGTAAGTTTGCCCTTCTTCCCCCCAGTTACTAACTAGAACGTACTGGTGCAAAGAGTGTGTTTCCGCCGAAAAATCCCAAATAGTGTGTGTGTGTGTGTGTGTTTGGCCTGAGATGCACATGCACTCATTCAAAGTAAAATATGTGATTAGGGCAAAAGTGTTTAGTGTGGCCACATAAGCATGTTTTTGCCTTTCCAAAGCTGATGTCGGGATTTCAGCTACAAAGTGATAACACAGACGCACGCTACCTTTGAAGTGATAAAATGCAGAGCAAAATGTAGTGTCGCACGACATCAAAAGAGGAGATGCAGATTGACGATGCCGATTTATCACTTTCTGCGTACTGAGTACTCAATTTCACCAAGTAAATTCAATGAACTCTTGATAAAAAGGGTTCAACATAAAAATCTTAAACTTTGGGTTAACTTTTGTACATTTATAGCATCAATTGCAAACTAAAAAAACTTTATGCAAAAATGGACATTTTCAAATTGTCTTGTCAGTTGTCATATTGTGTGTACAGTTTGCCTGTGCCTGTGATTTCCTGTTAAGAGTGAGACAAGCAATAAGTGTCCCATCACTGATTGTTGTTCCAATGTCAATGTCAATTGACGGCATTTACCGAAGCTGGTAGCACTTTCAACCAGTGCTTCACTTTTTTATTTTTGTCAACTATCAGCGAGCCTGTTTCCGAGTGTGATACAGTACAATATTCACGTCATGTCACTCAGCCAGTCAGTCAGTCAGTTAGGCAGTGCACGGCCAAGTTTTTTGACAGCCAGTGCAGTACTCCGATACAAAAGCTCCAGTGAAGCATGGCCAAAGCTGGTGACAACAAAAAACTGGTGTGCAAGTACCGTGGCCACCACCACCGCCACTACCACCACAGCCACTGCAAATGGCAACAACAAAACAAAGGGCGCTAGTTCCTGTCTTATGACAGTGACTCAAAGACAGGGCTGAAAAAACTGATGAGTCAGAGGGTGCCGCAATGAAAGGAACAGGTCAACAGTGCTTTTTGCAGCAGCCACTGATATGAACATTGCAAATGTTTGCAGTAAGTTGGGTCATTATTTTGAGGTCACGGTTAGGGAAATGTACGGCAAAAAATAAACAATGTGGCGAGTAAATCATGCAAATTAAGGGTAGCAGAAAAATTTCATTGGTGTTTTGAGTTAAAACAATAAGAACAACACAAAATCAAAATGTGAGTTACATTTTTTGAAAACTGATTAAAATTGTTGTTAGTATTAGATGACAATAGTGTGGTTTACACAAATCCAATGTGCGTCATTCAATGAGGAAACATTATTAATAGAACAGAGTGTGTGTGTATATATTCTTGAGCAAAGACGTGTTTGACTGTCTACTACTCAAACAACAGCCAAACACATGGCATCTCTATGGTAACCAACCGCTTCTTTTTGCCACATAATGTAAACTGAAAGCGTGAAAAAGAGTGTGACTAATGCGATTTCACTATTGTTGTTGATGCGGAGACTTAAACAATGCCAAAGTTAGCTTTAAAGTTCTTTTGCTCAACACTGAACCTCAAAGAGCAGTCTCCAGCTTTGGAGCTTGCTTCAGGCGAAAGTTCGCCGGTCTCATCTTCATGAGCACGTACTTGAGCACCCTCGGCGAGCCGTCGCTGCGCGTCCACTTTGACCAGTACATTGTCAGGGGGGCTCCTTCAGCGGGCGGTTGCCTCCACCCTGGTGAGTGCTGCTGTTGTGCCAGTGCCGTGCTCTGGTAGTTGAAGTACTGCTGAGTGGGCGTAGTCCGAAAGCCACTGCCACCACCACCCCCAGCATTTGATTTAGAGCCACTCCTGAAGCGGTCCAGCGGCGCCATCAGCTGCACGGCGTTGGTCATTCGGCAGGCGTCACTCTTCGTCAGACCAAAAGGCAGTGAGCCACTTCCGCTTCCGCTTCCTCCGTACCACCAGCCCGCCTGAAAGGCCTGAGCACAGTCTCCGGCAAGGGACAGCTCGGCGTTGGGCGGTGAGGTGCTCTCCTTGGCGGTGCTCTCTAGCTGACGGCGAACTCGGTCGGCGGTGAGGAAGGCGCTGCCGTTGTGCGCCAGCAGAGCAGCCGCCAGCTGGTGGTGGTGGTGATGGGGTGATTGAACTGTTCCCCAATCACCACCCTCACCACCACCCACTCCTCTGACACCGTCAACGTACAGGCGAAAGTCGTCTGCCAGCCCGCCCACTCGAAAACCATCAAACAGCAGCGACACGACCTCCCCCTCGGTGTCCTCCAGGTCCACTTGCAGCACCTGCGGCCCCTCCTCCTCGCTGGTCAGCTGGTGGATGGTGTCCAGGCCGAGGAAAAATTCGCCCAGGTGCATGTCGCCGAAGCCGGAACGGTACGCCGGGTAGGTGTGGTCAAAGGTAATTTGTTTGGTGTGCGAACCGAAGCGGCCGCGCCTCAGCAGCACCGTCCACCCGCCCAGCAGGTGGCGCTGGTCGCAGTAGACGTGCTTCAGCGAGAACTTCCGCAGTATGATGACGTACACCGAGTCGCAGGTGGCCCCGTGCACTCGCAGCTCTGCACAGGACTTTGGATAGGAGACGGAGGACTTTGCAGTGCAGCCCTGAGCGAGGTTGCTGCTTAGCTTGGCCGGTCGGAACTCAGGTTTGAGGATCATCTCTGTTTGGGAGGCATCTGAGGTGATCAGGTTTGTTGAGGTTGTACTTGTGCCTGTAACTGTTGGGTAGTCCCACCTGGGCGAGTGGACGTTCTGACCCATTGAGATGGTCACAAAGTTTAGCGGTGGTTTGGTGGTTGGCCTTTCTGCAGCGGCCGGTTTTTCAGTTGTCGACTTTACTGCAGTGGGGTACACTTTAGGTTTGGCCGGTTGTCTAAAAGTCGATGTTTTGGAGTCTTTGCCGGTTCGCTCGCGCGCCAGTGAGATCTGCTTGGTCGCCTCTCCACTGTGATCAATTTCATTAGTTTTGGTGAGATTAGAGCTACCAAAGTAGTCTTCCAGGAGCATGCGAAGTTTCTCCTCCACAGCCAGCAAATTTTTGTCAGCAACAGAGCACTTGCAAGCTGTTGAATCATCAACAACTACCTTATCGTCTTTTGCATTTTCATTCAAATTCTTAAGCTGCTCAAACTTATTAGCCAGCTTACTTTCCATCTGTGAAATCATCGTCTGCTCATCGGCCAGTCGATCTCGCATGTCGAGAATGCCAAACAGCACCTTATCACTGCCCTTGATCAGGTGTTCCGTGGTGGCGCTTAGATTAGTCACCGAGGCGATCAGCTCATTTCTCAGCTGAAAGTCAATCGCATTGAACTCCTCGTCGACTTTTCGCTCAATTCGATTGTAGAACCGCTGCGCCGTCAGGTTGGCCACGGCGCTGATCACGTACAGGATGTTGTCTTCCTCTTCAGTTTCATCACCAGCAGCTGTTTCCTTGGTGGCGTGGCTTCTCGCCCCACCACCACTGTCAAATCGGCGGTCTCCATTCTCGACGACAATGTCCTGGTGCAGGTTTGCTCGACTAACCTGTTTGGTCTGTTTAGAGCCCTTTAGAATGCCCCCCACCGCCCCCTTCTCCAAGTTGATCACCGCCTCCTTGCAGATGGTGTACGTTTCCGTGTGGACATTGTAGATCTTTTCGAAGCGGTCGGCGACGTACTGCGTGGAGGTGTGCACCGTCTTCAGCTGTCGATCGAGCTGCGTCAGCGTCAACTCCAGCCGACCGAGCTTCTGCTCCATCATGTCCACGCGTTCATTGGTCCGGCCAAAGCCATTCTCAATCAGCTTCATGACGGTGTCCAGCTTTGTGTACAGCTCAAAGACGCCGTACAGGTAGGCGTTGTTGTTGTTGTTGTTGTTGTTTGCATTGTTATTAGTGTTGCTGTTGAGGTGTGCTGTCGTGCTGCCCAGTGGAGAGTGGCCCTCTGATAAGTGCAAATGTTCACTAGTCAATCCCGGTACTGCACTGAATGATAGAAAAATTGTCAGCAAAAAAAGCAAACAACAATGTTTTGAACTCATTTTTGCTGTTGTTATTGATGAGGTTTAACTAGCTGGTTAGCTTAATGATCATAGTCAAATTGACGTTGATTAGAAATGTGGTCAAAAGGGCGGTAAAACAACGGTTTTTGATATCAGTTAGATGTTAAATTTAGGTGGCTGCCGCAACCAGAAAACAACAAGCGGCAAAAAGGCTGACAACTGAAACGGCGCAGTAGATGGTGAACGGTAAATAATCTTTAATGATGATGATGAAATGATAACAACTAGAAATGTTTGCATTCAGCACACTACTGGATAGTGATAGTGGCACTGTGATTGGGTAAACTGAAACAGAAACTCAATGGCCAGTGATATTGATGACTAACGGCAAACAAAGTTTATTTGAAGACGGACTAGTTTCAATGTTGAGAAGACAGGCTGCTGCTGTTAGTCAGTGTTTGACTGGCTTGCTGGTTGATGACTCAAATGTAAATGAAAGTGACAAGTGTAGGAAGCAAAATGGGTTCTGAATCAAACAATAAAAAAGTGATATAACTCTTTTTCTATGTATCCGCATCTTTTTTGGCTGCAAGACAATTCTGTTCTGATTGCAATCGCGTGATGATAAAAAACTATTTTTGGCTTATGTTTTGGCAGACTTAGTGCTTTAAAGATTGCTTTTTATAAATGTTTGGCAGTGTTCATGGTTCTTTGAAGAATATAAAACACCAGTTGCCAGTTTTGTTGTTTTTTCTTTTCCGCAATATCAATGTCAAAAAGCGAGCAATAGCGCGCAATGTCAATGCTCTTTTAAGCGTATTATATGAAAGTTAGTTCTTGAGCATTTTAAGTCATTGCACTTTTACTATACAACTTATTTAATGTTATTGACAGAGTTTATAAATAAAATTTTAAAGCATTAAATCAAATAACAAATTGCTTTATTCATTTATAACATAACAAAGTAAATATTTTATTCTTTAATCACATTTAATTCAATTAGGTGATTTTTCACTTTAAAATACTTTCCATATACTATGTCAGTGTATTTCTGTATAAAAATAAAAACAAGCATTAATATTTTGTTTGCATTAATTTTGCTTACAAGTAACTCACCATAAATGCTTTAGCATCAAAAGGCACCGAAGCAATAAAACTCTCAGTAGACTGCATCATGAAGCCAACGAAGAACATGCTGTGCAAAAGTTGAAATATCTTGACTTCCTTTATAATCACCAGAATTGCGTTCTCCGGCTGTTTGGAGTACCCAGGTACTAGCCTTTCACATGCGTCGACGTACAGTGAAATGACGTAATGGAGAACATCGTCTGAAGGCATGGCGTGTTTTTCAATATCAAAAGCAGTATATCCCCACGATGTGATCCAATTGGAGAGGTCATTGGAACGGTAGCCGTACGCTGAGCACTCAACATCAGTGAGCAGAATGGAAGGCTCTGCGGTGGTGGTGTTTGTCACGAGAATGTTACTGCCACGGAAATCATTATGACAGAACACCATTGGCGAGTGAAGATCACTGATGATTTGGCGCAGCTTTTGAAACTCCATTCGAGGATCATTTTTGGAAAGATTAGGCAGTTGCAGTTCATCAATTAACGCCTGAGCATTCAGTTTGTCGTAGGCAGTGTTGAAGTAGCCTTCAATCATCTCAAACCAGGCATCGGGGTTTTTGCGCAGTGGAACGTCTAGGTGGTGAATTGTAGCAAGAGTGCTTAGCAACTTGCTCAACAAAGCTGAGTCTTTCTGATGTTCAGGGCCGAATTCTTCGCACTACAGGAAAAAACAATGTCAATAACCCGTTAAAATCAAGCATTCAAAAAGGTGCCCTGTTGTTTACCTCATAGAACTGCTGCACCATGCCGTCATTGAACAGTCCGTAGACCTTCGGGCCAATGCCTAGCTGTGAAAAGATCGTATTGACGATGATGTCATTGTGGCGTTCACCGTCCTCAGGGTGGTAGTTCTTGACATTCTTCGACTGGTACAGCTTCACGGCTGCATCCGTGCAGGTGGTGTCAATGGTCGGGTGACGGGCGATCAGCCGCTCATTGAGCCGTACTCGGAACAGTTGATTGGTCAGGCCGCCGGTGATTCGCGTCACGGTGAAGTCTTCAGAGAGGCAGCCGGTACTTTCCGGTACTCTGACCTGGTTCCAGGCGCCGGCAATGTAGGTCTGGCAGAGGGCCAAACAGCGGCTGGCCACATCGGGGGGCGTCTCGCCGCGCACTGATGCACCGGCGTTGAGCGAGGAGAAGAGTGATGATGATGATGATGATGAGTCCTCCGAAGACATCTTTTGAGCTTTACTATTGTTAGGCTAAGGCTAAAGTATACCGCTATTCAGCTATTCAGCAGGCAGTTTTTAATAATAAGTTTAAGTACTCTATTTATATGAGGCCAGTTAATGAGGTGTACAAAAAACGTGTCACTGTCGTCCGCTGAACGTTAGCGTGGGGATGACGATTAGAGAAAGAGTGTGTATACTAGTGTGAAGAAAAACACACACCACTGTGTGTGTGTGTGTGTAGGCAGCAAAACAAAACGGCTGTTATCGCAGCTTTGCACTTGAATTGAAACAGTAAACAGACGATGCAGGCTGGCGATTACAACGCTATCTGTACGTTTGCTTGGTAACACTGCTTTTTAAATTTGAGAAGCCATTTACAATTAACGTAATAAAAAAACTAATGAAAGTTAGTTTTTATCATGTTGTTTTGTGATATTACTTTGCCCATTGAATAATAAATAGAGTAAAGTTTTACAATTTTAAAACAACAATTTTCGGGTTTTTTAGTTTAAGTGAGTTATACTCTACTAACTCGCATCACAACAACATTTAAATTGAATCATAACAAATAATAACTTTATCAAAACAAAACTAAGTTACAACCGGTTGCTCAACTTAACAAATAAAATTAGATTTGTTTGAAATTAAATTTTAGTTTTTACTGGGGTTAACAGCTCTTAGCGCATTAAACTCTAAAACGGATGTTTGAGGTTTAATATAGTTAAAATTGGAAAATATATAGCAAAAAATATATAGCAAGTTTGAATATAAAACTAACTAACACTTATTAAATGACCGCATCAGTTGAACTGAATTTGAAAAGCAACTAATCATACTTAAAAATGGATGCTAACGTAACAGATAGTTCGGAATCAACATGTTATGTTACCCCAACTTTGGAGCCTATTTCAGATAAAAAAGTTCAACTTTTTATTTTTCTTCTTTATTTAACTACTTCTGTAATTTCTGTTGTAGGAAATGTAATTGTCATACTTGTACAGTTTTTTGGAAATGAATCATCTCGCAGTATTCGCAAGTACCTTAACAATTTGGCAATTTCCGATATTACCCTTTCAGTAATGTCAATGCCATTTACATACACAAACATTGTCAAAGGACATTGGTCAAACCTTCCTCATTGGTTGTGCCCTTTGGCGCAATACGTCCAGTTGCTTTGCCCTTTTATTACATCGTCAACTTTGGCTATTATTGGCATTGAGCGGTAAGTTTAAATTAATTTTAAATTTAGTAAATTAGCAATTAAAATAACTTTTATGTTGTAAATTTAAGTTTGTTTGTGTTATGCCCTGTTTAATTGTTTAAATATTTCGTGATAATATGTTAACTAACTAAACGCTTTTTATGATTTTTAATTTACCGTAAAAATTATTTTATTTAAATTTCATTATTGCTAAACACAAATTTTTAAAATATTTGGGCAATTTATGCTATAATTACGCAAAACAAAATTAGTGTTTTAAGCTAATCAGATTTAAATATTGCATTATAATTAGTGCTGAAAAAATTTTATGTAAAAGCAAGTAGCTTAAGTATAAACCAAGAATCTTTTTTATAAAAACTTAAAAGCAAAGTTTGACAAACAAAATTAATTTGAAAACTTAAAAAAATTTAAAAACATATTACATGCATATTTAAGTAAGTTAATTTTAAAAATGCATTATAATTAAATTACCGAATAAGTTTTGATTTAGTTTAAATAATTTTTTACTAATAAAAAAATAAACAAAAATTTTTTAAACATGCCATTTTATTTTTAAATAAGAATTTGATGTTTAAAAAACAAAAATTTTAATTAAATACCTTTGCAAAATTAAAATTATTTTTTAGTTTTTTAGTGACACTTCATCCACTATCGCCGCTAAGTGACTGGTTCAAATCAAAAAGCAATTATCTGCTTGCTCTTTTTTGGTTTATTGGTGCAGTCTACGCTGCCATACCAGTAGAAAACACACTGGCAAATGAATTTGAATTTAATGGAGAAAAATATTACCAATGCAGCTACGACAACAACATAAGCCAATTGAAGTTAAAATTGTTTGTAGGATTCAACTTTTTGCTGACATTTCTCATACCGGCTGCAATTATGAGTTTTGCTTACTTTTCAATTATGAGAAAACTTAAGACAAAAACAACGTTTGTTGCTGTTTATTCAAACAACTTTCCTGAACGCTGCACTTGGATTTATGTAAATTTTACGATTATTACTAAAAAGTTAGATTAAATTATTTGTTTTTTAGCAAAATGATGTTCCGTTGAATGTAAGAAGCTTGCTGGCTGTTGAAAAACGATCAAAAGTAAGTTCACATTTTAATAATTTGTAAAAAATTTAAAAAAGATTTTTTAATAAAACAGACAATACAAATGATGTTTATTGTTTTGCTAATGTACTGCTTATCTTGGTTTCCTGTAAAACTTTTTCAACTTCTCGGCAACTATCAGCTTATATCGTATTGCAGTGAAGGCCAGTTTTTTACACTCATATACTCATTTATTGCTTTTCATTGGCTGGCAATGGCTAACAGTTTTGTTAATCCTATAATTTATTCCTACATGTCGATAAGTTTTCGAGTAAGTAATGTTGTCTTAATATTTCAGCTCATTAATAACATAATTTTTAACAGAATGATTTAAAAAAAATTGTTCAGAAGTTTTGCTCAAAATTTTGCGTTTGGAAAAACTAAAAATTGAATTGTAAAATTTGCATTTTAAAAATTTAAGTGTTTAAAAAAATTGAATAAAAATATGTAATTAATGTTTTTTGCTTAAAATCTAAAAACTGTATATTTAAAAAATGTTTTTTACATTGTACACTTTATTAAACAAAACTTTTAGTTTATAAGTTTTTAATTGTAATTAAATATAAGTTTTAAACTTCAAACAACAAAAAATTATTTATTGTTTTCAATTGTATAACTTTTTAGACATTTATGGTTTTTTAAAGAATTATTAGCTTTTTTGACCTAATTTAAACAAATAAATATTGTATAAATAAAGAATAAACGTTAAACTTGCAGTTTCACAAAATTTTAAAACAAAGTAAAACGATTGTTAAATTTCAATTAAAAAATGAAATTATTAGTGTGTTTGTTTATTGTCTGTTTTATGATATCTGGATCTAATTTAGAAAGTAAGTACTAAATAATTTTTAAAAACATTTAACGTATTTTATTTTTAGTATTTCGAAATCTTCCTACTAATATGGTTTTACCATCAATGAAAACTAGTGGTGAAGATCCCGTTAAAAAAGATGCTTTGGTATTTTAAAATAAAAATTTAACATGTGCTAACATTTTTTAAATATTTTTAGAAAAACGCCAACAAAAATCGAAATCAGTTTAATCCATTTTTAATTCGAAAAAGGCAAAATCTTTTTGCAAATCAACTAATATTTATGTTTAACAAAAAAAATCAGTATTCTACAAAAAATTAACAAAATTGTTTTAGCATGAATAGTTATAGCATACTTTAAAAGTAGATTTTAATCATTATCAAATTTTATCAAATTTAAATAATTAAGTTTTGTAAAAATCGGTAGCTTTCTTTCTATCAATTTTTATTGTTTGCAATTTAGTATATTTATAAAAATTTTAATTTTATAAAAATTCAAATAATTAGAAAGTATGCCTAAACTGTTGATATTTTTAAAATCGGTAAACAAAATTTTCCAAAAATAAAGTTTAAGAAAACTATTTTAAAAGTACTTATTTTACTGGTAAACTAAAATTTTCACAAAAAAATTGGTAAAACACAAATTGCAAAACTGGTTGTTGATATTAAACTTGCAAATAGCAAAACAGTAACTTTAATTTACATTTTTAACCATAAAAACTTTAAAAGTATTTGTATTGTTTGTTTTTAGGAAAGTGTTAGTTTGTTAGCTTAAGGATATTGTTTTAGTCGTGTCAATATTGTTTTTGTTAAATGTTAAAAGAAACAATTTCTTTAAACACAAATTTTTTTAATTAAACAAAAAATAAAATAAAATGTTTGTAAATGTCTTTTTAAAATCATTTTTACAAAATTTCAGGTTTTTAAATTGCTTTATAAACATAAATTCAAAAAACTTGTTTTAAGTTTACTATGTCAAATATATTAAGTCAAATTTTTCAATCTAATTTAACAGTTTATTTTTGGTCAATTTTAAACCCGTACAAAAGCGTAGACACCTACGCCACTTATATTAATACAGTTTACAAAATTGTCGATGATCCAAAAAACAGTAAATTGAAACAAATTCAATTTTTGACAGCTTTCGTTCTTTACTATGCATTTTTGAATTGTCTTTTTTATATTTTGCCTTTGTCATCAACCACTCGAATTATCATCTGTGACACTGTGCATTTAAAACTTCAAGGTGATCACCTTTATTTTATTTACGCCATTTTCAGTTTAATGGTAGCATATTTTTATTTTACAATTTATATTAGTCCAAACTTAAAAGTTAACCGATATTTATTTGAAGCACTTTTTATCAAAAATAAAAATTTAATTTGCATACCGTTTCGCTTTATCAAAACATATCGCAATGTAACCATCAATGAAATCATGATCAACATTGCATGGACAATTACTAATGGACTTAATCTATTTCAAATTCTTTTATATTTTATTCTTACTTTTATTGTCATTAACATTCTTCGAAACACTCTTAAAAATTTTAGATTATTTGTGTCTTTTCTAGGTTTGACAGTGTTCTTACCAATTCATTTTTTTCATTTGCTGAACTACCTTTCATTTTGGTTTGCTTATGCACACGTTTTGATACACACCGCATCAATAGCTTTGATTCTTTTTACATACATTCTCATAAAATTGAAACAACATTATTTTTCACTAAAATCTACTTTGTCAATGCAATATCAACAACTGTTTGACCATCAAACAAATTTTAGAGACAGTGTCAATATTTACCAAATGATATTTTCTGTAAACGAACTATTTAGCAGTATTTTTCTTGTTTTTTTGTTAATTAATATGCCAATTAATGCTTTTTTCCTTATTTCGTTAGCTTTTAAAAAAGCTTCACCAATATTTAAAGTAGGAGCTATAGGAATTGCTCTTCAACAAGCTTTATGTATTTTAATGATGCACCTTTTTATTGCTCATCTTAACTCTTACATTGAACGAGGTGGACAAATGTTAATTTGTTTTACTGGTAAAAACATAAATTGTTCGTTCAAATGTAAACTACTGATTTGGTTACATTCAATGAGATTGTATTCTGAAAAGCCATACGGAATAACATACGGAAAGTTTGCTCTTGTAACGATGAAGACCTACTTACAGGTGAAATTGTAATGATGCTGTCAAATTTATTACTGAATTTTTCTTTTTCTAGTGTTTTCTGCTTTACGGACAGTTATTAATGTACACTTATTCTTTAATGAAATCGTAATCCGGTTGTTTTTGCAATACCTTTTTTAATATTTACCTAGAAAAGATTTAACCTAGACTTTTTAAAAAAAATCTTTATTGATCTCATTGTAAAAACTGTTAACAATTTGTTTTTTATTTTATACAGAATTTATTAAACTGTAAGAAAATGTTAAAAACTTTATATAAAAAAATAAAGTCTAAAACAATGCTTTATTAATTATTAAAAAATTTAGTTTGCATTTATTAAATTCATACCTTTCCAATTGAAACGTAACTTATTTTACCGTATTTTCCATATGTCACAGAATATGTATTATTACTGCAAAACTGTTCAATGTATCGGCATAATTTGAGTTTCATTTTTATTGATTTTATCCGTTTACTGGCAAATGATATTTTAAAAAATGTTTTTGCTGGTTGATGCAGTTTAACTGTAATTAGAGCTGAAAAAAAATGTATTACAAAAATGACTGAAAGTTGAAATAATGCTAGTATTATTATTATTAGTTTGTTTTGAGGACTTAAGCGTTGGGTGAGCAAAGAAATAACCATTTTAGCATTAGTGGGCATTCCAAATAAAATAAAAACAAATAAAGCTGGACCGTAAAGTCTATTTACATCTTTTAAACATTTTATAGCAAATTCGTTTAAACAAAGAAACTTGTTAAGCAAATGGTTGCTAAAATCAGATGGGTTAAACGAATTAAAATACACATCTTCCATGCGTAATGCTGAAAAGCAAAAATGCAGAATAAGTATGCCAAAAGTACCCACTGCGGTAAAAGATTTTAACCCAATAAAAATTATTAAATGAGTACTGATGCAAAAAAGTTGAAAAGTAAAGTAAATTGTTGTTCCTAAAAAAATGTTATCAAAAATGTTGTTTTTAATGCACCAATTTAGAGTTCGAAATTGACTACACAAAAAATAAAAAATGTTGCAGTAATAGATTATTTGAAACAAATTTAATGCCTGAATTGCTTTTTCTTGAAAATACACTACCACATGTTTTGATGTTGTTGTTGGAAATTTTTGTTTATTTTTGTTAATTTTGTTAGTTGAAACAATATAAAAATCAATAAAATGAAAATTAACTTTTTCAATTAAAATTTTATATAGCCACAAAAAAGTGATTCCGTTGTTGTTAAAGTACATCAATTCAAAAAAATAAACAGCTATTGCGCAAAAACTTGCTAGCCAAATATTATTGCTTACATCAAAATTTTCAATGAAAAATATATCATAGGTAATTATGTTTGTAAGATCAGTTAATTGTCTTATGGTGAAAAAACGTATCAAAAACAAAAAGACTGCTACAACCAATACAAATTGGTAAAGTTGAATTTGAGTTTTACGCAAAAATCTGATATGGACTGGATATTTATTCAATTCAACAATTGTGTTAGTTTTTATTTGTTGAACAGTTTTAAAGTATGATTCAAAAAAAGTGAAATTTTTGACAAATTTAATCCTAGTTGCAAAATTAAAAAATGTGCTAAACAAAACAGAAATAGCGTTTTTAAACATTTTTAAACTAAAACAATTTAAAAATGGTCTTTGTTTTTGTGTCAAATGTTGTTTTTATCATGCAACAAAAAAATATTTGTTTAACTGCACTGCAATTTTGCTGTTTTATTAATAATATATTTTTGCTACAAATTGGGTCGTATTAATATTTTATGTTTGTATTTTTGTTTAAAATAGTTTGCATTTTTATCACTTTTAATTGTGCAACAGTGTACTAATCGTAATTTTCAAAATTTTATAGCATTTTTGTTAATTTATAATTAAACACTAACCAGTAACCTTAAAACTTTTTTGAATTTAAAGTTGAATGTTTTATTTCCAATTAATTGAACAATTTGCACTGTACAACAATTAATGCTTAAAAAACTGTGTAAAACTGCAGCTGCAATAAATTTAAACTTTAACAGATCCGGATCTGTGCAATTAACTTCAAAATTTAATTTAAAATTTTAATTTTAGCTATTTTTATCAGCAAGTGTTTATAAAAAATCGACCTATAAATGTAAAAGTTTTTGTCAAATGAATAGCAAATAAAAAGATTGCTTAAATTGTAAAACATTTTTGTTGCGTAGTTAAGTTTTAAACCGCATATTATGTGCCAGTGTTGTAAATAGTAGTCATTTTAAAAATTTTTGTTTTTGTTGTTTGACTAATTTTTTTATGTCTGTATATCATAAAAAGTATATTTAAATCTCAATGTTTGTTTACCATTTATGGTAAAATGGCATGTTTTTTAGTCATTGAGCCTGACTTTTTCATTTTTACACAAGTCAAAACATTAAACTTTATTGTAATTGATACTTATTTTAAACATTTTGATAAACACAGTCCAACAATTAGCACGCACAAATGCATTATCAATTAGTAAAAAATAAAAATGGCACGTCTAAACAATTTTTTTTAATTGTTTAAAATAATTACAGTTTTAACTTTACCAAAACACTACTATTTGAAAGCGTCGTTTGAAAAAATTAAACACGAAGTTTTCTAAAACGCATCTCCTGCTACAGAAAACGTCATTTGAGGCACTATCAATGCACAGCAAAACTTATGATTGTAACGCTTTGGTGTATCAAGCAGAGTCAATCTCATCACCTGTGGAGTCTGGTGATGTTGCATGATGCTGATTACAATGCATATCTCAAACGTCATTTACCTTTAATTCCTTTCTCTTTCTTCTACCTGTTTAACCAATTTAAACTTATTGTCAACATTGCAGACCACTCTGTATCAACCAACTTGAACCGACGTCTGCGCCAATTAGTCAATGCAACCAGCTGGCTGACTGTGTATCTTTATTTCCATTTCAGCCATTGTTTGCATTGCCAGTAAACAAGCACAACTCTCTCAGCTACTAGTACTGCTGCTGCTGCCATTTTGTTGTCGCTTCGTTTTTGTTTGTCTGTCTACCCTTATTTTGTTTACCTCTTTTTTCCTCTCAACATCAACACCATTTGTCAAAATCTATTCACCTTGATGTCTACCTTTCGTTGACATTTGCCTTACCTTTTCTGCTGTTGCTGCTGTTGCCATTTCGCCGACTACTCACCGTTAAGTAGTTCTGACTGGCAGTCTTTATCAATTTGTCTGCACACTTACTTTGTCTGCTGCGCCGTTTTCGGTGTGCTGTTGCAGTGGTAGACATTTGCATGCAGACTCTTACTCAACCTGTTGTTGTTCCTTTTTTTCCGATTACACTTGCACACACACATTTGTTAATTGGCACTGCAAGAAAGAAAAGACAGCAGCAGCAGCCAGACGGACTAGATGAGTAAGAGCCAGTGGCACTGGTAGTGGGCAATATTGGCACCCTTTGCTCTGATTATCAGCTCTGAACAATAATGCTATAATTGATGACTGGCCTGCACTCATATTGAACAACTCGCAGAAGAGAACGTTGCACTGCAGTCCTTTTTAGCAACAGTTTTGAAAAAACGAAAAAAAGCAGCAGAAAGAAAGCACTGATGGAGAAGCTGACCAAGTTCTACAAGCTGATGTACGGTTCAATGGACACACTTTTTGTCAGTCGGCGCGAGGACCAGTCTCACCGGCATCGTGACAGTTTGCACAAGAGCAGTCCTTCCGAAAACAGCAACAGCAGCAGTAGCAGCAACGGTAGTCCAGTGAGCGGCTACTCTTCAATGTCCAATCTCAGTCAGATCACTTCGAACAACACAAAAGATCACAGCGTCGACCAGTCGGCAACACTGCCAAGGGGACTACCGCCACCAGCGTACATGCAAGCATCATCATCACCACCACCATCACGGCCATCAACGGCAACCATTAGCACACCACCTGCACCAGCCATAACACTGAACGAAAGTCCAAGTCAAAACTTATTTTTTGCAAAAAAGCCGAAAAAGAAGCAATCCTGGCCGGATGAATCCTCCAGTACTACCACCACCACCACCAGCACTTCTCACGGCGGTGACTCTGACTCCTGCTACTCTGATGCTAGCAGCTACTCACTCTCTTTTAGAACGGTGAATGTTTTCTCCGAGGGAATGTACCATTCACCTAGGACTCATCTAACTGCAGCAGCAGTGTCAGCAGGGTCCACTTCAATGGCACAACATCACCCCCCAACTCGACCTTCTCCACTTACCCTTTCTAGAAGACTCTCTCAGTCTAGTCAAAGTTTGCCATCTATCGCCATTGCCAATGCCAGCAAAACATCATCCTCCACACATAAGGGCTCGTTTACCGATTTACTGGCCCGAAAGAAGAACAAACAAAAGTCCAAAGCCAATGGCAAATCTACGCTCGAGGTGGACAACAAAGGCAGGTCAACAACAACAACAACAACAACAACAGCAACAAAGCTAGGGCAGCACAGTGCCTCTACCTCTCATCTTCCTAGCTCTACTACCTCTCAGGTGAACATCGGCTCGGTAAAGGACCTGGTTGAGGTGCTCATCTACCAGCTACAAGTGCTGGAACGCTGTCAGTCGCAGCTGCAGGTGCAGAACCAAAATCTGGAACGGGCCAATAAGGTGTACCACCAGAAGCTGGAGCTGGCCGCCAAGGAGGCGGACCTGGCCAGGCAGAAGGTGGCCATGCTGGAGGGTGAAGTCTGGCGGTGCTTCCTCTGCTCACGAGACAAAATTCAGCTGTACTCCGCCGATGTGGCAGTTGTGGCGCTCACCTGCGGTCACCTGCTCTGCGTCCACTGCGCCAGTGAGCAGCAGCAAGGAGCCAGGTGCTGTCCTAAGTGCTCCCAGCCGTTCACCATTGAACGGAGAGTTCACCTCTAAAGTGTGGTAGTTCACTTCACCTTCTACTATCTCCTGTTTTGTGTTTGACCAACAATAGCAGCAGCAGCAAAGGCGATCACGGCGTCGAAGGAAGCAGCAGCTTAAAGCGGCACCAGTCAACAAATAGCTTCTTCTCACGAAAAAGATACTCAACACTGGACGCCTTGAATCGCTTTGGACAGGGATTTCGACTTCGAATTTGGGCGGCTTCGCTCTCCAGCCGCAGCAGCTCTTCGGTAAAGTTGGCCATGCTGCCAATTCGTACAGTTACTCTTAAATGAATCAAAATAAAATTAAGTCAGTGTTAATTTCGTTATTTGTCAGACAACTCAAAACTTGTTACCCTTCTTTTTCGCGAGGGTCTAACGGAAACCGCCCGCCCACATCAATTGGTCTGGCCATGTTCGTAATGTAAACGTGATCAGATTGCCAAAGTTTTTTGCGAAATATGTCCAAAACAGGGACTGAAATGTTTTTCTGTATAAAATCTTCCAGATCAAGATTGAAAAGTTGTATCTGCAAAAACCAAAAAGTTACATTTTATTTTGTTTTAAAATTTTTGTTTACTTGTGCTTCATTCTTGCAAATTTCTGTATAAATATAAAATAAATTTACTGTCATTTAAATTTGTACTTTATATGGTTAAAAATACGCACGTTCTCTACTAATAATTGTGTACTTGAGACGATCCCTGGTCACGTTAAAAGTGAATTTGTCGAGCAGTATAATTTCAATATCAATGTCTCCATCATTGTCCACTGCAGGCGTTCCGTAAAAGTAGCCGATTTCTGAATTAGACCGGTGAAACCAATTCATCCACTTTGGCAGATCAGGATAACTACTTAGTGATGCCAGTACTTCTATTTTGTTGTAATCACTCTGATTAAAGTATTCAGCAAAACGTTTCAGTGAGTACGGAGTATTAAAGGCTTCAGTCGTGTAAATTGTTTGAGAATCTATATGTTGATTAATTAAAAATAAATTAATAAAAACAAAACTTGAACATAACAAAAACTTTACCAAATGTGTTAAGTTGACCTAGATGAATTGACAAAAATGCTAACAGTGCTACAAACTTTATCCATTTGTTGTTGATCATATTTACAAAATTTTAATTATTGTTTAATTAAAGTAAAACAAACTTGCAAATTTTTTAGTCAATGGTGAATTTTAATTTATTTGACTCAACACATTGTATTTTGTTTAAAAAGTAAAAATTGCTGATCGATTGGATTTTTTATGGCAATTGGCATTCTTGCCTATTAACACAACCAAAACAAACTTAAGAGTAAAAATAGTTTTTGCAGTTCTTATGCCACTGACGTCGGTGTCGGTTTTCGGGTGTTTTTGTCAAAGTTAGAGTAGCAACAAACTCAAATTTGGTCTATTGAGCTGTTTCCTTAACACAAAACATTTTCTAAACACTAAATCATCACAAAATGGCTACACCAGTTATCACCCCAATTGCTCATTTCATAAACAACTGCCCAGATAGAGATGTGTACGCGGTAAGTTGTGTTAGATGACTTGTTTAGCAAACGTGATAATAATTTTGTTTTATAGTTTTTTCACAAAGTCATTGATGTGTGTTGCGACAAGACACATTCCAGTAAACAAAACTTTGTTTCAAATCACCTAAACGACCCAATTTTTGTTGACAAGTTTGTCTCATCTGTTTGGCCAACTGAATCTGTTTTTCAAGACGTTGTGCTGCAGTTTGTCCAGCTAGTGTACTTTCTCGGATGTCAAATGAACAATGTGGAAAAATCAATAGAAAACTTATCGGTAACTTTTGTTTTTAAACTGTTTAAAATTACTTATCATGCATTTTTTAGTTTGAAGAAAAGACCAAGTTGATTCTGCAAGAGTGCTTGAAAGTGCGTCAAAAAGAACTTTTTAAAGCAATTGTGTTCAAAACAATTACACTTAACGTGCCTTACTTGAAAACCTACGATTGGCAAGTTAAAGTGGTAATGTCAAGTGACAGACTGCAAAACGTTAAAGTGCCAATTCTACAGCTTGATTTAGTTTTAGAATCACCAAACAGCAAAGTCAACAATTCTGTTCCGTTCAACAACAAATTGTCTTGTGAATTGACCAAAGAAGAACTGGGTACACTTGTTCAGACGCTGGAAGATGCCAAACAGAACTTAGTTCAAGCTTTAGCCATCTAAGTTTGTATTTACATAGATTCTATACATTCAAAAACTTGTTAAAGTATCTCACTGAAAGTTATTTTTTATCAGGTCAACAATTTTCACAATGTAATTTTTATTTATGCTAACTAGGTAAACACCTACAGTAACTTTGTAATTAAAATGTTGTATTAGTTTGTTTATAAGTACACTGATTAGATTTGTTGTGAATCAATCTTGAGGGACAATTTGCTTACAGTTGATCCATTGTCAAATGTGCAATTTTGCCAGCGTCCGCATTCTGAAAACCTGGCAACTTGACTATTTGTCTCATTTAAAGATTAAAATCAATTGTCAATGTTGCAAAATGTCACAACTTATACAGTATTGTCTGAAATTTTTTTTATAGTTTTCGGTTTTGTTTGTATGTTTCTTTTTCTCATTTAGATTTTGCAAGCTTAAAACCAGTTTTTTATTTACACTTAACTTGCAAAGTCTGTTTTTTGTAAAATAATAAATCAAGATAACAAGCAACCAACATTAATTTTTTTTATTTACACAAAAGAACAATAATTTTGCAATTACATTTTTCATCCAAAAATTTTATTATTGCGCAAATGCTTTTAAAAAGCAACGTTTTTAAATATTTTGTTGTTTTACCAAACACTTTTACTTTTAGTTGTTGTTGCAATGGACTGGATTAAAAAAAGACATCTAGTTTGTCAATCACAAAAAGATCAGGTGAACAGAGGATTAGAAAGCAATAAAAGTTACCCTTGAAAATGCATAATTTTCCAAGATTTAAATCTAAATCCTGTACAAATATCTGTTTTATCATTAGCTTAGTTCTCTAATCAATTTGCAATGCATGGCACTTGACGATTAGACTATTGTTGCCATCAGTGCTCACACTTGCGCCCTAATCTTGTCCTTTTTCCCAAGCTTCAAAACTTGGTTTGCATTAGGTTTGATGCAAAGTCAATATAAAGATGAGATGAAAAACTGTGTCGGATTGTCACTGATTTCTTTCTCTTTACACATTGATTCAGTGGTTGTGTATTATAATCAAAACTTAACTAATTGACTGTCGGAAAATGGCCAAACTGTGCCTCCTTGCCCTGGCCTCATTGGCCCTGGTGGTGGCCCTTATGCCTTCCAGTGAGGCAACTTCTCACCCAAAGACCGTTTGCTACTACGAGTCCTGGGTCCACTGGAGACACGGCGATGGACACATGGAGCCCAATGAAATTGGTACCCATTCACACATTATATTAGTTGGAAACTAACACACTTACACCTTTATTTTACCCCTTCCTAGACACCACCCTGTGCACGCACATTGTCTACGCGTACTTTGGCATTGACGCCTCCACTCACGAGCTAAAGTGGCTAGACCCCTACCTGTCAAAGGATCTACGTAAGTGAACTCCTGCTAAGTAAAAATCCCGTTTAGTTTTTTACTGTAAACACTTGATCTTTTGCAGACGATCTGGAGAAGTTCGTGAAGGCAAAGGGCTCCGCAAAGGCGCTGATCGCCATCGGCGGCGCCTCCATGTCCGAGCAGTTTGGCGTGACGGCGGGCAGCGACCAGTACCGAGAGGCAATTGCCCGCTCGGTGGTCAGCTTCTGCGCGCAGTACCAATTCGACGGCGTGATGATCGACTGGTCGGGCATCGCCGAGAAGGACAGCGACAACCTGATCAAGCTGCTGGACAAGTTCGACGAGAAGTTCGCCTCCACGCCGTACACGCTGGGCATCACCCTGCCCGCCTCCACGGTGACCATCCAGGCGGTGAACGTGCCCAAGGTGACCCAGTACGTCGACTTCATCAACGTCCTCACCATCGACTACGCCGGCCCCTGGGCGAAGGTGGTCGGCCACGCGTCGCCCCTGCCCGAGCAGCTGAAGACGCTGGAGGAGTACCACAAGCGCGGGGCGCCCCGCTCCAAGCTGGTCATGGCAGTGCCGCTGTACGCCCGCACCTGGAAGTTGGCCAGTCCGGCGCACCAGGACATCGGCGACGCGGCCGTCAGCGGCGGCGCCAAAGGCCCCTACACCGACGTCGAGGGTCTGCTCAGCTACAATGAGGTAATAAACCGTAGCTAAACACTACCACCTTTCAAACTGTATATTCTAATGAGCCCTTTTTCCAATCCCTTTTCAGTTGTGCGTGCAAATCAAGCAGAACCCGGCGGCGTACTCGATCATCCGCGACCACGCCAACACCGCCGTGCACGCCGTCCACCTGAGCGGCAGCACCGCCGAGTTCATCTCCTTCGAGGACTCGAAGACGCTGGCGGAGAAGGCAAAGAACATCACCACAGAAGGCTACGCCGGCATCAGCGTCTACACGCTCTCCAACGAGGACGTGCACGGCACCTGCGGCAAGAAGTACCCCCTGGTGCACGCCATTGTCGAGAACTACAACAAGGCAGATGTGCACGAGGTGCCCATCACCACGCTCTCCCCGCCCGTCACCCACCCCGCCACGCCGCCGCCCACCGTGCCCGGCGTCTTCAAGTGCGACCACGAGGGCAAGTTCCGCGACCACCAGTACTGCTTCAAGTACTACGAGTGCGTCAAGGGCGAGTTCGGCGGCTTCGAGCAGACGGTGATGAACTGCGAACGACACCAGGCCTTTGATGAGCACCTGCAGAAGTGCGTCGAGGCGAAGACGGTGCCCGGCTGCGGCAACTGAAAATCATAAACCTTAAATAAATCACTCGTGTGTTTTTAAATAAAAAGCTTGTTTTTGAACATTAGTTAAAATGTTGATAGTAATAGTTAATGATAGTTAATTGTAAACTGTGAATGGTAAATAGTTTTAAATGTCGTCAAAAAAAAAGAAAAAGAAGAGAAAGGCGCAGTAGATTTGCACCAACGTTCTTTATCAAACTGGTAAAAACTAGTCATTGATACGTGGCCATTTGTTCTTTCTATCCACTAAAAATGACCGGCTGACCTTTTTACTTCAATCAATTTATTCTCCATACAATTTTACTTCCTAATAAAAAATTCGCTTTTAAATTGTTGTAAAACATAAAGTAAAATCAAAATTATTTAAGGGGGGACACCGCGCGCATAGCAACTTTTTTCGAACTTTTAGTTTTCTTTTCTAGTCAACAGCCTTTTTCAGCAAGATCTTGAATCACGCAGGTACATTTTCCGCCAAAACGGGTAATGCCAAAAAATTGATCAAAATGTCAAATGAAAGATGACAAAATTATCTAGATTGATTCTGGCTCAGATTTTTAAAATTAAACTTTGTTGTAAACTTAAAAATTATTTGAAATCTACATATACTAAAGTTTTTGTTTTTTACCATCATTCAAAAATCATTATTTGAGACGTCAAACTACTTAAAAATATTTCGAGTCAGACAACTTCTAGATAATTTAGTCATCTTTCATTTGATACCTTGATAAATTTTTTGGTATTACTCGTTTTGGCGGAAAGTGTACCTGCGTGTTCCGAACACTGATGTTGTTACCGACAGCAATCCACTCATCGAAGGACCATAGTGTCAACATAAAACTGTTCTACATGAAATTTTTAACAATCCTTATTAAGTACATTCTTAATGAACATCATAGTCACTCCGAAATCAAAGTTTGAAAAAGCAGCAAAAAAGTGGTGTCCCCCCTTAATTTTTTGAATATAAATGTTTTTGAAGTTACCAAACAGCAGCATTTCTTTGTTTTAAATTATTAAGTTAAGTACAAAGATGTTTGTTTGTTTGTGGTAATCTTTATCAACTTTCTCACAGAAACGCATTACTGGTCAATGCTGATAAAAATTTGCAAACTTAGTATATCTATTTATTTGCACAAAAAGAAAGAATCACCACTGTCCATCCATTAACAAAACGACTGCTACAAAAATCACACTTACAGCATATCAAATGAAAGTTTCGTTTTTACAATTTTTATCACTATTTCTAAGACAGTCCCTTGTTGCGTGATTTTTTGCAATTTGTAAACTATTGATTAAAGTTAAGTAGTGCTACACAAACTGAAAAAATCCAACTTTTACATTCATTTAAAGAATTGAAAACAGCATTTTATTATTTTCCTGTATGTTTGTACAATTGTACAACTAATTTTACATTTTGTGCAACATGCCAAGACCCTTTTGTCCTGACCAATTAGGACCAACTTGGCCTACAATATCATCAATCAATGTAATTTTATAAAAATTCTTTTTTAAAACAACAATTTAAAATTGTATTGCATTTATTGCAAATTTAATAGGATTTCTGGTTAATTTTTGCCAATAATGATGCATTCTACTCAAATTCATCTTCGTCTTTTAAAAAAATGCATCTCACGTGTTCTGAGGAAACACTTTTTGTTTGGATTTCCTCACTACTGCTGGGCATCATTACTGCAGTTGAAATGAACAAAATCGTGAAAAATCACAAAGAACATCATAGAAATGGTCAAAATTTACACAATTTGAAGGAAAATGGAGCATTTAAGCACCCAACGCCAATGACTGCGCTTTTTATTGCTAAAATTGTAAGCATAAAACTTGTTTTAATTAAATCGTTACAATAATTATAATTTATCAGTTGTCAACTTGTTTCATTATCATTTTGTTACTGAGTCGGCTGGTGTACTGGCTACTGTACGCTGATCACGCCCTGAACCGAATTGACATTTCATATGATGGAAACATTGAATGGCGCGACCCTTCAGCACCGATCATCGCCGATGGAGTTCGCCTTATGTCATTTGTAAGTTTTCAAGTTTGTTTTTAGCGTTGTTACTACTTAATACCTTTTCGCCACCAATTCCTCTAGATACTGATTGCTTACCTACTGCTGCTACATCGACAGTACCACCAGCACTCCTCAATGGCCATCTTCCTCTACCTGACACTGACAATACTGCCTAACGTCTACACTTTGCTGACGCTAATGGTCTCGACACTTTTTGACGCCACCACCACCTCCACCACCAGTACTGTCACCCCTTCTGGACTGTTTCTCTTAGAATCGCCTTTCACCGTGCTCAATCAACCCTTTATGGTGGCGACCAAACTGCTGTTGATCTTCACCACCGGCTTCCTCTTTACCATGTACTGCTTTTCCGACCACGCCGCGGCGGCGGTTCGATCAAAGAAAGGTTTAGCTGTTCGGGAGCACCTTCTAAGTCCAGAACTGAGCGCCAGTGTCTTCTCCAAGCTGACCTTCGGGTGGTTTACCGCCCTCATACTGAAGGCCCGTCGGGTGGTGGCCCTGCAGCAGGAGCACCTGTGGATGCTGGCAAAGGGAAACACCGCTAACGCCGTGCTCCGTCCCTTTGAGCGGCTGTACCTTCGGCGGCAAAAACTTAAGAGAGAGGAAATTCGCCTCCAGAAGGCGGGAAGGCGGATTAACGTCGTTTGGATGCTCGTCGGCCACTACTGGCCCCAGCTGCTGGGCATTGGGGTGCTGAAGTTGATCGCATCGCTCTTCATCTTTGTCAACCCCGTCGTCCTTGACTGGATCATCGCCTTCATGGACACCACCAGCACCGGAAGTTTAGAGCCCGCCTGGCGAGGCCTCTTCTACTGCTCGCTGATGTTCCTCAGTCCGCTGCTGGAGTCCATCTTCACCTCCCAGTACGAGTACCACATCAACACGGTGACGATGCGCATGCGCACCTGTTTGACGGCGGCCATCTACGAAAAGGCGCTCCGCCTCTCCAACGCCGCCAAGCAGACCTTCACCACCGGAGAGATCGTCAACTTCATCGCCGTCGACCTGCAACGGATCGTCGACTTCTTCAACAACCTCAACACCGTCTGGTCAAGTCCGGTGCAGATCGCCGTCGGCGTGTACCTGCTCTACCGCCAGCTGAATGTGGCCGCCTTTGCCGGCTTCTCCATCATGCTGGTCATCATTCCCGTCAATCTCTGGCTGACGGACGTCGTCAAGCGCATTCAGATGAGAATGATGACGGAAAAGGTAAAAAAGCACTTTTTTTTATTAGATTTTACGACTTTTTCCTCTGTGTGTTCAGGACCGACGATCAAAACTGATGGACGAGTTGTTGAACGGAATTAAAGTAATCAAACTCAATAGATACGAAGATCTGTTTGAGCAGAAAGTGATGGCGGTCAGAGGAAAGGAGATGGCCCACCTGTGGCGATTTGCTTGCGTCAACACGCTCATCAACTCGCTCTTTAGCAATTCGGCTTTTTTTGTTGCTCTTTTTAGCTTTACCACTTTCACGATGATTTCCGCCGACAATGTGCTCAATGCGAATCGAGCATTTGTGTCACTGGCACTTTTTAACATTACCCGTAAGTGTTTGTGTTTACTACATGATAAAAGGGGTTTTATTGCTAACCAACTAACACCACCACTTTCTGCTCCAGGAATTCCACTTTCATTTTTGCCCATTCTCCTCTCTTACGCCGGCGTGGCCATTGTCAGCATCCGCCGCATCAACGAGTACCTCAACGCACCGGAACTTGATGAGGACGCCATAAGTCACCTTCCAGCAACTCAAGAGCAACATCATCAGCATCAGTCATCATCAGGAAAGCAGCCAAGGAAACCACCATCGCCAGCGACGGTGATCAAGATCACCGAGGGCACCTTCACCTGGCTGCCGGAAGAGCAGCAGGACGACCAGCAGGCGACGCTGCACCAGATCACCGTAGAAATCAAACAGGGCCAACTGGTTGCCATCGTCGGCTCTGTGGGCGCCGGAAAGTCCTCCCTTCTCTCTGCCCTGCTGGGCGACATGATCAAACTGGCGGGAGGCGTTGAGCTGCGCGGCTCGGTGGCCTACGTGCCTCAGGAGGCGTGGATTCGCAATGCCACCATTCGCGAGAACATCCTCCTTGACAAGGCTTTCGACGAGGTGAAGTACCGGCAGGTGCTGGAAAGCTGTGCTCTGACACTGGATCTGGCCATGTTCGCCGCCGGGGACATGACCGAGGTGGGCGAGAAGGGCATCAACCTCTCCGGGGGGCAAAAGCAGCGAATATCGCTGGCGAGGGCTGTCTACTCTGGGGCAGACACCTACCTCTTTGATGATCCACTCAGGTATTAGTACTAAGGCCCACATTGGAGAAAAACCATAAAAACTTACTAACTGTTTTACTTACTACTTTTTTCTGCACTGCTGTTTAGTGCCGTCGACGCCCACGTCAGCAAGCACATCTTTGAGAAAGTGATCGGTCCCAGTGGCTGTTTGGCTGGTCGGACGCGACTTTTAGTCACCCACAAGCTGTCGCTGCTGTCCAACGTGGACGCCATCATTTACATTGAACAGGGGCAAATACGCGAACCGATTTGCTCTTTTGCCGAGTTGATCGCCTCCAAGGGCAAGTTCTCCGAGTACGTCGCCGAGTACTTTCTCGATCGACTGGACTCGACTTCAGCGGCAGTTGGTGGTGGCAGTAGTGATGAAGTTGCTATCAGTAAAGAACTCCTTCATCAGCTGGACGAAGAGGACCTGAAGCTGATGAGCAGCGTCGAGCCGGCCATCAAACAGGCAATTGAAAAACTAGAACTCTCTCGAAGCGCCTCACTCCACCGAGAGAGGTCAACTGAAGAAAGCGGCGGCGGCGGCGGTGAGAGTGGTAAACGGCGAAAAATATCGCAGATATCTCGACAGCGATCCATGCTTAGATCAGGCACCAGCTCGAGCATTTCCGGTAGTCGCTCTTTTAGTAGGCAAACGTCCGCAAAGCGAACCGGTGCTTTCACCGGCGGTCAGGCGCCACCGCTGACGCCCACCACCGGCAAGCTGACCGCCACCGAGGGCATGGCCGAGGGCGCCGTGGACCTGTCCAATCACCGGAAGTACTTTGCCACCATCGGCTACCTCATCTGCGCCGCCATACTGCTCTCTCTGGCCCTGTCCAACGTCTTTCAGGTCTTTGGCAGCCTCTGGCTCAGCGACTGGTCCAATGACGCCCTGGATCCCCGTCTGGCTGGCAATGGGGCTAACAACGAGGCTGAGCGGATTGAGTGGCGCAACTACCGGGTGATAGTTTTTGCCGTGCTGGGCTCCTTTGAGTCCTTGTTCTCCTTTCTAGGCACACTGGGCACCTACCTGATGACCGTCAAGGCGGCCAGGGTGCTGCACAACCGAATGCTTTCCGGTATACTGCGGGCTCCGATGAGCTTCTTTGGTGAGTGAAGAAAACGATTTTCATAGAGACAAATTTTAAAGTTGTGTCTTTTCTACCTAATTCAAACACCTCAGACACCACGCCGATGGGCCGCATCATGAACCGCTTTTCGCGCGACATTGACGTCATCGACCTGCAGATCTGCCTCAACGTTCGCCTGCTGTCGATGCAGGTCTTCCGCACCATCGTCGCCTTTGGGCTGATCAGCCTGGAGACGCCCATCATCCTCACGCTGCTCATTCCCCTGGCGCTCATCTACTACGGCGTCCAGCGGCTGTACATCAACACCAGCCGCCAGTTGAAACGCATCGAGGCGGTCACACGCTCGCCCATCAACAATGTTCTCAGGTGCTGACTCGGAGGATCAGGTTATCTCTAGTTCTTTTCTCATGATAGCTTTTTCTCTATTTCTCACCCTCAAAAACTCCCCAGTGAAACGGTGAGCGGCGCCACGAGCATTCGCACGTACGGCCTGGTGGAGCGCTTCGTACGTGAAGTTCGCCGTCGCATCGATGAGAACAACCAGTCGTACTGGCTCAACTACACCGCCTCTCGGTGGCTGGCCATTCGCCTGGAGTTTCTCAGCTACTCCATCGTCTTCGTCTCCACGGTCTTCGCCGTCGTCTCTCGAGGCAGCCTCAGTCCTGGTGTAGCCGGCCTGGCGATCAGCTACTCGCTGAACATTACCTCCATTCTCAACATCTTCATTCGCGGCTACACTGACCTGGAAACGAACTTTGTCTCCGTCGAGCGAGTCATCGAGTACACCGAAGTGGAGAAAGAGGTAATTGATGTTTGAGCAGTGGTGATTTTTAGGCACAAATATTAACCTTTTTTTAATTTACTTTTCCCTCAGAGAGATGCTGACCTTCCACTGGAGAAAATGAGCAAACCACCGCCCGGATGGCCCTCTTCAGGGGCAATCAGCTTCCGCAACTACAGTACCCAGTATCGAGCCGGCCTGCCACTCTGCTTGAACCGCCTAAGTCTGGAGATCGCCCCCGGCCGGAAGGTGGCCGTGGTGGGCAGGACGGGCAGCGGCAAGTCATCACTGGCGTTGGCGCTCTTTCGAATCCTCAACGCCGTCGAGGGGCAGATACTGATTGACGGCGTGGACATTGCCACCTTCCACCAGCGCTTTCTCCGCCAGTCGCTGACCATCGTCGCCCAGGACCCGGTCCTCTTCACCGGCACCCTTCGCTCCAATGTTGACATCTACGGCGTTCACTCCGATGAGGCGGTGATCGAGGCGCTGCGACGCGTCAACCTGGAGTCATTCCTTGAGATGATTGACCACAATCTGCAGTACCCGCTGAGCAGTGGCAGCGCCGCGGAAAACCTCAGCGCCGGCCAACGACAGTTGATCTGCTTGGCGAGGGCGCTCATCAACGACCGGAAGGTGGTCGTACTGGATGAGGCCACGGCTGGTAAGTTTTGAGTTGAAACAGTTTGGATGTAATTTTGCCTAAAAACTTATTCTTGGTTGCTTGTTTTCTTGTCAGTGGTCGACTACGAAACGGAGCAGTCAATACACGACGTCATCTTCTCGCCTCGATTTCGCTCAGTGACAGTGCTGATGATTGCTCACCGCCTGGACGGCATCCTCGACTACGACCAGGTGCTGGTGATGCGAAATGGAACGGTGGCAGAATTTGACGATCCAAAGCGACTAGCCGAGGACAGCAAATCGGAGTTTTATGCAATGGCCAAGGAGGCGAAAATCATTTAACCAAGACAAAAAAGTACTTTTGCATGGATCAATGTCAATATTTTTTTACAAGATTTTAGTTTTTAAGAATAGCAGAACTAGATATAAATTAGCACATTTTGTTTGGTATTAAACGTATGGTTTTGCACTTTTATTTTTGTTTACTACGTATTAGTTGGCAAGCTCAAATGAAGTCTTTGTGTTCATTGGGAGGGCGGGAAATAATGGTGATTGTAAGTTGTGTGTTTACCAGTAACATCAATGTCAACAGTGTTGAAAAGCAACAGTGAAAAAATAATGAAATTCTTACAAATAGATTGTGAAAATAAAAAAAGTAACAAGGAAAATTGTACAATTCACAAAACTGCTAAACAGAACCTATAAGGACGAGAGAAAAAGTGGAAAATGGGGAAAGTCTGTACTTCAATCAAAATTACAAACACTTGATGCTGTTATACAGACAACAGTTACAAAACACAGAAGAAATAAGATAAATAAATAAGTAAGATAGTAAAAGCTGAAAGGATCAATGGGAAGTGTTCTTGCAATAAATTAAAATAATTTATGATACAGGGGAAAATGATTGATTTATCAGCAGCATTTCAGTAACTTTTCAAGGTATTAAATTTCAATGCTTTGCATGTTATAAGTTAAAATCAGTAAAATAAATTAAAAATAAAATAAAAAAAATATTTCAATCAAAGGAATAAAGAAATTGTACTATTGGCTTGGCTGTTAGTTGTTATCACTTGAAGGAAAAGATGAAACATTAAACATTTGCAGTTGCGGCGGGTTGCACTGACTGATTTGATGAAAACGATGATGATGATGAGGAAGAAGAGGAAGAAGATAAAATATAAAAATATAAAACAATGGTTTCTTAAAGATGGAAAACATCCTTTCACGCAAAGAAAGAGCCCGAGTGAACAGAGGCACTGGAAGGCTCCTGGGCGTTCTCGTAGTGGCCGGTGTGCAGCTCTTCGCACTCCTTCATATGCAGAAGAATGTCCTTTTTGGTGATGATGCCAAGAAGATGACTGATAAAGGGAGGAAATTATAATACCATTTATCAGCAATTGTCAAAACAATAAAAAACGCAAAACACACTCACCCATTATGCGTGACCAGCACCTGGCGGAGACCTAGCTTGCGGAACATGTCAATCACCGTCTCCATGGGCGTCTGGTCGGTGACGGTGATGGGCGCCAGATCGACGATTCGCTTGAACAGCAGCGGATTTGCCCGCAACAGATGTTGCTGCTGTTGATGTTGCTGCTGTTGATGCTGTTGACTCTGCTGCGACTGCTGCAGCTGCTGCTGATGCTGGTGCTGGACGGAGATCTGCGCCGCCGAGGCGGCATTGTCCTCGCCGTCACTGCCGTAGGGCGTCACCATCATCTTCATCAGCTTGATGGCGCCGCCCATGCCGCCGACGGCACCGGCGGAGGGCGCCGAGCTGATGGCCGCCGTCTGCTCGTCGGCGTTCAGCGAGCGGAAGTACACCGGCGTGTACTCAAAGACGTGCTCCGACTTCTTCGCCTTGGCCAGCGCCGCCACCAGGTCGTTGCGGGTGACGAAGCCGACCAGGTACTTCGAGGTGGCGCTGACCACCACGGGGAAGCCGGTGTGCGTCGTGCTCTTCAGCATCGCCTGGACGTCGCCCACGGTGTGGCCGTCCTCGGTGAGCACCGCCAGCGGCGCCTCCTCCAGCTTGGGGCGCATCGAGTCTGAGGCGGTGGTGGTGTGGCTGAACTCCTCCTTGTTGTCGAGGAAGGGGTAGTCGTTGAGGGAGATGTGCGCATCGTAGACGCCCTGCTTGCCGAGGGCGTCGCCCACCCACTTGGCCGTCATGATGGCCGCCATCAGCGGCACGATGAAGTTGACATTGCCCGTCAGCTCGAACATGATCACCACCAGGGAGACGGTCATGCGGGTGACGCCGCCCAGCACGGCTGCCGCGCCCACCACTGCGTACAGACCTTTTAATAAAATCAGGAAACCAATTGGTTAGTGACAAGTGGGGCAGCAAAAAAATGCAAGGCTTGGTCATATGTTACCTGGACTCATGCAGCTCTCGCCCGAGTTGGAGCAGGCGTCGGCAAAGAACCACCACTTTGGGTAGTTGTAGGCGATCTGCTCCATGGTGACGCCCACGATGCGCCCCACACAGGCGCCCATGCAGAGGGAGGGAATGAAGAGACCGGCGGGCACCTTGATGCCAAAGGTGAAGATGGTGATCACCAGCTTGAAGGTGAGCGCCAGGAGGAGCAGACCAAGGGAGGAGTACACCCCCGGGCCGGCCTGGGCGATCTGCACGTGCTCATTGACGGTGGTGAAGTTGCGGTAGTAGTCGCAGAGGGGGGACTCGTCGGCGATGCCGCAGCTGCTGAAGAGCAACTTGATCAGGTCGGAGGAGTTCATGCGCGTGTAGGGATTCGGGTAGGCGATGACGGCGGTGATGGCCGTCACGCCCATCACCTCCCACAGGGGAAAGCTGCCCAGGCGGCTGTACTTGCGCAGCTGACACCAGCGGAGGTTGGCGCGGATGAAGATGTTGCCGATGAGGCCGCCCACGACGCCCAGCATGATGAAGACGATCAGCTCAAAGAAGATCCAGGGCCGGGCGTAGTCGATGTAGAACATCACCAGGTGCTCGTTGCCTGCGGGGGAAAACAGTAAAACCATGTGTGTTTAAATAGTTGCCAACCACCAAAACTCCCGATCCTTTTATCAACTTACCAAAGGGATTTATCAACCGCAGCACAAAGGCGGCCACCAGGGCGCAGAAGAAGCTTCTCCAGAGCGTCTTCAGGGGAAAGTAGTAGCTGACCTCCTCCAGGGAGAAGAGGACGCCGCCGATGGGCGCTCCAAAGGCTACCGAGACGCCGGCGGCGGAGGCGGCCGAGAGGATCTCCCTCTTCTTCGCCTCATTGCTGCCGTACTTGGCGAAGAAGCGGCTGATGATGTTGCCGATGCAGCAGCTGCAGTGGACCAGCGGGCCCTCCTTGCCGAGTGAGAGGCCGGCGGCGACGGTGAGCATCATGCCGAGCGACTTGATGGTCAGCGTCCAGCTGCCCAGGTAGCCGCGGATGATGAAGCCGCTGAGGATGGTCTTGATCTCCGGTATGCCCGAGCCGCAGGCGTACGGCGCGTAGGTGCGCACAAAGGCGGCCGCGGTGAAGGCGAAGGCCAGCGCCCAGAAGACGTAGAAGAGGTAGCTGATGATGTAGGAGGCGACGGCGTGGGCGTTTGCGTCCAGGCCCACCAGCTCAGGCCAGGTCTTCCACAGCTCACAGTGGTCCGTCCAGATGCTCTCTGACAGAAGAAAAAAGGTAGAAAAATGGTTAAAAAAGTGTACAACAAATCATTCCCTTTTCTACCCTCCAGCTCCATCTTGTCGGAGCTCCAGCAGCACTGCTCCCGGTTGAGGTAGAAGGCGCCCGGGCAGATGCCCTCCTTCAGGTCCTTCATCCAGCCAGCGCCAATGTCGATGACGCCCGCCACCAGGCCGGAGAAGATGCCCACCAGGAGGACGCACAGCCAGCCGGCCCAGGCGTCGTGGGTGGAGCGGAGCATCGACAGGCAGGAGCGGTCCTTGTTGCGGACGATGTACCGGTGGCGCATGCGGTCCTTCGCCAGGTCGCGCTGCCAGTCGATCGTCTGAAAGTCATCGTAGTTGCTGCTCGCCGACGCCGGGTCGTCGTTGCTTTCTGGGGTAGGTTTTATTGGGAAGAGAAAACAGTAATGGCAGTTTTGGGGTGGTTAGTGCATGTTCTGATTAGTGTGTGGCAGGTGAGCAAGTGGTGGAGCAGAAGGCAAAGAGGGACGAGAGCTTGAAAGCGATAAAAGACGAGGGTTGGTTGGCTTTTATAAACAAACACACAAGTAGAGAACGCATGCAGCCACTTGACACTGCAGTGAGACGAGGTTATAAATAGTGCGCAAGCAGTGAGGAAGTGAAAAGTAGTGTTTGCTAGAGCTGATGTTGCAAAATAAGGGAAAGAAAGCTAATGCAATTTGCCGATATGCTGATTTACAGACAGTACTAAGAATGTGTTAGTGCAATGAAAAGAAGCAAAGTCATTCTGCAAAAGATAAAAAGTGCAAAGAGTAATAGTAGTAACAAATGCTCTTAAGCAACCAAAGTTTTCAAAAAGGTGGCAAAAACAAAAAAAGAAGAAAATATAAGAATAAAAACAAACTGACCTGCAAGCCAGCTGGCCATGATGGTGAGGAAAAGAGAGCTGCACTTGCTTCAGCTGCAGCAGCGGTGGCGGCAACAACAGCAACGCCAACAGCAAACTTCTGCAGATGACCGTAACTGCTGTGACCAGGTTGAGGTCGAAGGTAGGCCGAAAGCTTAGAGAATGGCTGTTGCCTCAGGGAACACAAAAACTGTGGAAAGTTGGGGTGAAGCTAATCAGTTAAGTTGTGTGATCAGAAGATGAGGAAGATGAAAAGAGAAAGACATAAAAAGGGGTGATGAAGTAGTTCGAAGGGGGTAAGTAAGAACAGGAATAGGAATAGAAGAGTGAAAAATCGGATTGGGGTGAAATTATGCAGAAAGCAGTAACTTGGACACCGACAGTTGCGGTAGCGGCGGCGGCGGCGGCTGCTGTTGTTGGGAGTTATGATGTGTGAAGTGTGAAATTGGTTGTACAGAACAGAGCAAAGTGGGAAGAAACAGAGAAGTAGAGGGGAAGAGAAGAGATGCAGAAAGAGAGGAGGAGAGAAAGAGAGCAAGTGGGAGAAAAAGAGAGAGGGAGAGCAATGCGACTGACCGCCGCTGTCTGTGTCTCACTGTGTGTGTGTGTGTGTTTATGAGTGCCGTGATCGGGCGACGTAGAGCGAGTGAGCGCTGTGAGTGGCAAGCAACGCAGCAGCAGCACCAGCACAGAGCGCCATTGGGCGCCTGCAGGGCAGCAATAGCCGTACAGTGACCAACAGTAGAGTACGTACAGTGAAGACTGACGTACAGTGGGGCAAAGGCAGTGCCCACCACTGGCCGACACTGCCGCGCACACACACTGTGACGCGACAGAGAAATGAAAGAGAGCCACTTTGAGTCAGTTGCTAAAGCTTAGCTGCGGTTGGCGCTGACGCCGACGTATCTGCTGATGTTGCTGCTGCTGCTGCTGCCGCCAGCGCTGCCAGAACGCCGCCAAAGACACTCATCGGGTTTGTACGGCAATTGAGCTGCACTAGCATCACTTCTGCCAAATGTCAAGAGGGGTCAAGCAGTGTGTGTGTGTGTGTGTGTGTGTGTCAGCGAGTGGTGATGGTGACTGGATGTGTTTATTAGGCTTTCAAAATTTGCTTCTGAGTGTCATTACGAGTCGTGAGAAGTGAAGGTGTCGCTGAGTGTCAGTGAAGCAGTAACACAGACAGACAGACAGTAGTTGATAGTGTGATAGAGAAATGTCAGTTGCCGTTCCTTATCAGTTGTCGTTGATGCTGCTGCTGCTGCTATCGCATTTAAATGTTTTGCACTATACTTTGACAAACTCGTGCAAGCACTGACAGTTGCACTTATTCAATTGTTACTAACTTTTTTTTGTTCATAAATTGAAAAAAGTAACCCCTGGTCAGTTATCAACTGAAAAGGCACCCAAACGGCTAGCTGACACTCTGGAATGAGCTAATTTATTACTCATTTTTGGCATATCTGCAAATGACCACTGCAGTAGCGGTAGAGGCAGTAGCGGCGGCGGCGGCAGTAGCAACCTAAGCAGAAGAAGCTAACGATGAAAAACCTGTTGCAATTTGAACAGTGCGTGTGGCATGGACACACACACAGACAGACAGACATAACACATAACACACATACACATACTAACAGTCAGTCTGTCCCTCTAATGTTGTTAATGTTTGGCCTGTGTTCTCTCTTTTTCTTTCTCGTCTTTTCTCCCCCTTTCAAGTGCATCATTAGCAGAGCAAAAAAAGAAAAATGTGCTGAACGTCCGTTGAAAGTATCAGCTGTATCAACCTGTGCTGTTGCTGCCGAGCAGTGGCAGTGCTGCTCAGTCAATCAGAGAGACTTCGAGAAACTTTGAGGCTCAAATCAGCGATGATGAGCTGATTGGATCCTGCCTGATTTGAAGTTGGTGTCTCAAATTGCTGTGTGTCAATTCCTAACAGCATTCCACTGCAGCCTTTCACTCCGTTGTTTATTAAGTCTGAGTCATTCGGTCCGAGTTCATCGACCAGCAACAGGAGCAGCAGCAACAGCAGCAGCAGCAATTAAAGCCGATCAATGACTGTCTGCTTGTCGGTAAGATTGTTCACTTTTGTGTGTCATCTTTCTTCTGGCAGTGATTCGTCGTTTTCCCCAAAGTAAGTGTCTTTTTATTACTCGTGTTGGTTGTTTTGAATATATCTTGTTCTTCTACTTTACGACTTGGTAAAGTGTTTTCCTCTCTGTGAACTAGTGCCGACTGTACACATGTACACTACAAGTGTACACCATTACCACTTATGATATGACACTTTCAAGTTTAAAAACCTTTACTAGGCGACAACCGCAGAGTTGTGCTAGTTCAATAATTAAATTGAAAGTTGATAGTTTATCGTTATTTTTAATTTAAAAAATTAGATTTGCAACTAATTTTGTATTTTTGTATTTTCTATTCAGTTTCAAATTACATAAACAAATCAATTTAAAACCACTCGTTTAAAACCAACTTTTCCACCATCTACATTCTATTATCTTTACATGTTTTACTTACTCCAATCATTGTCAAGCTCATTCCACTAATCTTTATCTGTGATTTGACAAAAAAATCTTTATTATTGTTAACCTTATTCAGCTTTTCAAGTCAAATGATACTCACACTCTGATTTAACATTGCTCAGTTTTGTTACTGCTACTAAGCTCATATTTCGTTTGTTAGCTTTACTATTCCTTCTCGATGTGATAACTACTAAACAATTCTCCAAACAATCGCCCTTACCAATTACCAAAAAAAAATCACCATGATTCCAATGAGTGCCTGCACCGCCAATCGAAACAGTGCTCAGGGACCAAACACCAAGGACATTGAGGCAATTCTAGGTCGCCTGGAGCGCGGACTACCGCTGAACCGCCTGAAATCAAGCAGCGGAAACAGCGGCAAATTTGAGCGCCTTCACTACCGCCTTCGCCTGGACACACGGCAGCTACTGTGGAGCAGCTTGGAGTGGGCTGGACTGAGCAGTGCCGCCACCACAGGGGACAGCTACTTCGAATGGATTGATCTGCGAAACATCAAAGAGGTCAGACTGGCGCCAACGGCAAAGTGGCTCGATTCACTTCTGTCGGATACCGCCACTTCCATTGCTCCTTCTCGATCTCAACATGCCGCTGCCGCCGCCAACTCCAGCATCAAACGACAACTTTGGGAAAGTGCAGCGCCTGAACCTCGTGGCCAGTGCTTTGTCATCTACTACGGCACCAAGTTCAACCTGAGCACAATGACGTTGGCTGGTAGGTGTTGTGAAAAATTGTTTTTCTTGTAGCGTCAGCATTTTGATCACTAAACACTGATCACTTTGGCAGCATCTTCACCGAACGAGTGCGAAATGTGGCTTCGAGGGTTGCGTTACCTGGTAGCTGAGTGCTCTCGAACGCCCTACGAGACGCAGATGGACATTTGGCTGCGCAAGGAGCTCTGCCGGATGGCCGATCCACTGTCGCTGATAAATGATGAGTAAGTAGTCGTTGATTGGTTCCTAGTTTACTCAACTTAACTACCACTTTTTTGTTGTATTCTGCATATTTAGAATCAAACTAGAAGACGTTAAGCTTTTTCTGCAGCGCAACAGCTACAAGATCACCACTCAAAAGCTAAAAGAGCTGCTCGCCGATGTGACCTTTGACCAGGCGGGCACGCTCAGCTACCGCAAAATAAGTCAGTCTTTTGTGGAGCGCATTCTCTACGATGAGCAGGTGATTAAGGCCATTGGGCTTGACGGCTACTTTACTGCTGTTGCTGCTGCTGCTCCATCACCAGGAAAATCTCAAAATTTGCATGACAAGAATGTGCACCTGGAAAGCGTTCATCAGGAGATGGTGCTGTCATTTAAAAAACTGCACCAGTTTCTCACCAAAGAGCAGTCCGAGTCGCTAAGCCCGTACTACTCAAACGAGCAAATGATCTTTGGCGATGATCACTCAAACGCAAACACTCAACAGGCTCTGATCACTACAGCCACCTCCACCACTACCACCACTTTGAAAGCTTTGCTGCAAAGTTTCTTTGCCGAGATCAACAGTCCTTGTAGTGCCAAAGTCCCTAGAAACATCAGCCAAGCTGAGGGCTGCCTGTTTCAGGAACAGCACCTGAAGGCACATCAGTTTCTCAGTTTTCTGTTCAGCAAGGCAAACGACCTCTGGGACAGTGCCCGTCACTCGGTGGTGGGCGACATGAGCCGTCCGCTGACCCATTACTGGATCGCCTCATCGCACAACACCTACCTGACAGGAGATCAGTGGAGGTCAGAGTCATCCGTGGACTGCTACTCACGAGCGCTCAGAATGGGCTGTCGCTGTATTGAGAGTAAGTTTTGGGAAGTGGGAGATTTTGACTATTTTCCTAACAAAACTCATCATTTCTGTTTAGTCGACTGCTGGGACGGCCCCGACGGCCAGCCGATCATCTACCACGGGCGAACGCTGACTTCGAAGATTCGTTTCATTGACGTGCTCAAAACGATTTCGGAACACGCTTTTGCCACCTCGTCCTATCCGGTTATTCTTTCGGTGGAGAATCACTGCTCTCTTCCGCAGCAACGCTTCATGGCGCTCAAGTTTGTGGAAATTTTTGGAGATCAGCTGTTGACTCGGGAGATTGAAAGTGTTGAAGGCAGTAGCACGAGAGTTGAGATGCCCTCACCTGAAGAGCTCCAGCGGAAAATCATCCTAAAGCACAAAAAACTGCCCAACCCAAAAAGCTCTCCACCAGGAGCCTCTTCCCACTCTCCGGTGTCATTCACCACCTCGGAGTCCTCGCAGGAGTCGGCAAACGACCCAAACTTATCAACGTCACTTATCAACGGCCTGCTCTACCTGGAGGTGAAGCCTGGCAGTGCTCAGTGGAAACCGTACTTTTTCGTCCTCTCGCAGTCGCACAAGCTTCACTTCTTCTCCGATTTTAGCGTTAACTCTAACCTACTCAGACGACAGCACTTGCTGGGCACTGCCGCCTCGTCAATTGAAGAGGAGGACCAGGAGGCTGCTCCACTTCTTGTAGGCGACGGCAATGACGAGGCCAGCCAAAGTCTTCCTGACGACTTTCAGATTATGCCACCGTTGACACACCACTCACACCAGCACACACTTCATCATCACCACCAGGCTGACTTTAACGCCAACTTTGACTGCAGCTCAGAACTGCACTTCAACGAGCCGTGGTTCCACGGGCGGGTCACTTCTGGTTCTGCCTTTGGATCAGGTGGTTCATCAAATAGAGGACCTCCACAGGGTCGAGCCGAGGCAGAGCGGCGCATTCACGAGTACCCAAAGCCAAAGGTGGACGGCCTGTTTCTGGTGCGCGACTCTGACACGTACATCGGCGACTACTCGCTCAGCTTCTGGCTCGCCGGCCAGGTCCACCACGCTCGCATTCGCCAGAAACTGGTCAGCAACGCCGGTCGAAGTGGCTGCGGCCTAGGAGGGAACAACACCCGAAAGTACTACCTGGTGGAGGACCAGCTCTTCGACAGTCTCTACTACCTGATCCTCCACTACATGACCAATGTGATGCACGCCAAGGGCCGCTACTCGGTGATGCTCTCAGAGCCGGTCCCTTACGTGCCCAACTACACCGGACAGGAGTGGTACGTCGGCGAGATGACCTTCGAGGCGGGCAATGAGCTGCTCGCCAAGGTGCCCACTGTGGGCGCCTTCTTTGTGCGCACTTCCGCAAAGAAGGTGGAGACGTCGACTAAAGAAAGCAACTCGGTGGCTGCCACCACCACCACCACCACCACCAAGTACTTTATTCTCGTTTTCCGGTGCAGCCCAGAGCGAATCATGAACTGCCGACTGCGTGAAGAGGGTCGCCTGTACCTCATCTTTTCGGCAGGGCCAAAGTTTGTCGACGTGGCTAAGCTGATTGAGTACTACCGACAGCGACCCCTGTTTCGGTGAGTTATCAACATAAAGTATGTTCAGCTTTTGTTCTAAAGTACATTTTTCCCCTTTCTCCTCTCCCCTAACAGTGGCATCCGCCTGACGACGCCCATCAACCAGAACATAGTAGAGCGGTACTTCAACAACGGAAACTACAACACTACGGCCGAGTCCGCCTACCTTTACCCGACGCTGAATCTGCCGGCGGGTAAACTGGGCGGCTCAGCTGCAGGCTCCGAGTGTTCAGTGTCGGTGATGGCGCTGTACGACTACACGGCGCAACGATTCGACGAGCTGTCCTTCGTCAAGCACGCCATCATCACCAATGTGCTGAAGAGCAACACCGGCTGGTGGAAAGGCGACTACGGCGGCAAACGACAGCTTCTCTTTCCCGCCAATTACGTCCAGGAGGTGGTGATTGCCTCGCCGGAGGTGGCTCTCGGCGGTTCACCGGTTCAGCCTGTTTCCGGTTGCCCAACTGAAGGCGCCTCGGTGTCAGGTGTAAAACTGCCAAAGAAAGGTAACGTTTTTATTGTAACAAAACCTGTTTTGTATTTGTCATTTAGAACACAAATTTTGGTTGTTCTCCACTTTTAGGCATCATTTCTCTTGCGGGTGCCAATGTGTCACTACTAGTGCTTGACTCTGGCAGCCGCACTGTGAAGCCTTTGGCGCAGTCATCCACTTTTACTTCGCACATTCCGCTATCATCAACACCCAGTTTTTCCACCTCTCTGCCAAGTCCTCCCATTGGTGAGCACTACATTGAGCTACAGTTTGCCTCTTCAGTTTCCCCCTCTTCACAATCATCACTATTCCCAACATCATCATCAGCATCATCATCATCGCCACCGTTTGTTGCCAATTCCACTTCTAAACCAGTTTTCAGCACCTTTAAACTGACCTGCAACAACATTGATGAACTGCAAAACTGGGCTACAAAGCTGCAGGCGTCAATTGTAGAGGCAACCAAAAAGATCCCTCTAAGCTCGGCCAAATCAACATCACCAAACACTACCGGAAACCCTAGCACCACCAGCAGCACAACTACAACTAAAGCCAGCAACCTGGAGAAAAACTTTAAAATCGCCCAAGAGCTTTCCGACCTTATTGTCTACTGCAAAGCAGGCCAGTCAATTCAGGCGGCCCAGGCAACGGGAACGGCGATCCTGAACTCGTCTAACGAGAATCACAATTTTACAAACCCGTTCTTGAAAAACAAAACTGTCCCACCACCAGTAGCAGACTGCACGCAGATGATCTCCCTGGCGGAGAATAAGATATCGAACTGGCTGAACGGGGCCGCCTGCAGTTGGCTGCTTGCCTACAACCGCCACCAGTTCACGCGCATCTACCCGGGCGGAACGCGTTTCAACTCCAGCAACTACCACCCGATTCCGATGTGGAACGTCGGCGTGCAGATGGCCGCCCTCAACTACCAGACGGCCGATCGGGCGATGCAGCTGAATGCGGCCAAGTTTGGCCTGCAGAACGGCGCCACCGGGTACGTCCTCAAACCGGACTTTATGTTCAGCGGCCAGTTCAACCCGTACAGCTCGGCGGCGGCCATCGATGAGCTGGTGGGCAACTGCCGGTGGACGATCACGCTGACGGTCATCGCCGCCCGACACCTGGTTCGACCACCGAAGAGTGGTGGTCGAGGTGGTGGTGGTGGTGGTGGCATTGGAAGTGGTGAAGGCTTTGGAGTCGGAAGTGCAGAAGGAGTTGTTGGCGGAAGTGGCGGTGGAGGAGGTGGAGGAGGTGGCAGTTCCAGCGGCGGAGGTAGTCGAAAGAGTCGTTTTGACAGTCGTGGCAGCGGCGGCGGCGTGGTCAGTCCGCTGGTCGAGGTGTCCATCATTGGCCTGGACATTGATGCCGCCACGCAGAGAACGTCCTCAGTTGGTGAGTGCGCTTTTTAGTTTCTAGTGATTGTTTTCCCTTTTAACCATTTTGTGTTTCTCAGACGACAATGGCTTGAACCCCTTCTGGGCAGAGACGTTCACCTTTACAGTGCACTGTCCGCAGTTGGCTTTCCTCTGTGTGGCTGTCTACGATGAAGACTCCTTCAGTCAGAAGGATCTGATCGGTCAGGCAACCTACCCCTTGACAACTATTCGAGAAGGTAATGAGGTTTGTTGTTATTTATTTAAATTTTACTGATTTGTTTATTTTTATAGGATTTCGCAACGTTCGCCTGACAAATGAGTACTCTGAAGAGCTGGAAATGTCTTCTATTTTGCTGAAAGTGGCTATTGCTAAGGAAGGCAAAATGTGAAACAACCAACAATTGAAAATCAAATACAAAAAATATTTTTGTTATTATGACGCAAAAGTTTTTAAATAAAGCTTTTTTGTATGAATGATATACTTCCAGGATGACTGTTCTTTTTTTGAGAATGGGAATCTCAAATTTCAAGACCAGGACCGTTTCTTTCTTCTTGACCTTCAGATCACATGCTTACAGTTCGCATGGGTCATCCTTATGCTGGTCTTCTTTTTTTGGCTGTCAATCTGCCACGTGTTTGGAGCCGAAGTCACCCGCACTGGCCCAATCCTCTGGTGGACCACGGACCACGTTGTAGCCGTCGGTTACAACTACATCACGCACGCCGCTCGCTTCGCCACTCCCTGCCTGGCCCTTAGAGAGATGTCTCGAAGGGCTACAACAACAGCCTGGCGGAAGGAAAACGGGTTCTCGCAGATTGGCAGATTTGTGTGCAAGCTTATGAAAAGTCGGTGGTTGGCACCAATTGTGAGCCGGCGAAACAAGTCAACGCTCTGGGAGTGGCCAACAATTCCTTGATGGGAAGAGCAAAGAGGTTCGTGAGCTTCATCATTGGAACGATCATGGGAATCGTCAGCGTGGGTGTGATGACCGTGGAGCATGTCTTCAACCCCTCCATGGGCGCCACCGTCGACCAGATAAACCAGCAAATGACGGAGCAGCTGAATCTCCTTAAGTACAAAGGAGAGAAGATGGTCGAGTACGAGCAGAAGGCCCTCAAGGCCCTGAACCGTACCTGGAGCAAGCTTGGAGAGCTACAACTCGAGTTTGAAGACACAGCAAAATCCGGAAGAGTACTCATGATGACCCTTCACACCACCGAGGTCATGCAGACACACTTGGAACAACTTCTGGAAGGAATGGTCGCCCGCAAGATCCGCTCCCCATACGGCCATCTGTTCCCCGAAAACCCATTCCTCCGGGGGACACCGCTGACATACTGGGTGGCGCATCCGTATGAACACCTGAAGGTCGACAAAAAGGAGACCGTCCTGGTGTTGAAGTTCGAGATCCCCATTTTCGAAAAGCGGACAGTCACCCTGGAAGCTGACCCCTTCATGGTGGTCACCAAGCGAGAAGATGGTGTCGAGTGCCTTCGGCAGTTTAACGGGCACAAGTTCGTTGTCTGGGATAAGACCAATAACTGCACCCGAAACCTGTTCCAGAATAAGTGGAACGGAACGGAATGGAACAGAAAAGAACTGAACGGAACGGGTTTCCTGACTTGGACGTCTCCTTGTCGGTCTTTGCTTTTGGAGTAGCGGGAGGTTTTTCCGATCGGGTGTCGCTATCATTTGCTGATCCCCAAGTGAGTGGCAGGTATAGTTTTGCACCAGCGACGAGTTGAGCAGTCTTCCTTCTCTCAGCGGGCGAGTTCTGATGATTGAAGTGGACCAGACGGTGACAAAGCGAATCGGCAAAAACACTAAGGCGAAGTTTTGACGTTGCATTTGGTGACACAGGGTGATGGCACTTGTCTCAAAAGTTTTCCTCAACAACTCAAAAGGGGAACTGAAAAGTTTTCTTGCTGTCTCTCTTCCTTCCGCCAGAACGAGGTTAGTGTCACGTAGAGAGATCCAGGACTTACAAGCGTGGGATGGGCGCAACAAGGTGGAAACCGAAGACGACGAGGAGTGATGAAGTCGAAAACGGCAACGATGATGAAGTTTGCAAGATACTGTGACGAGTTTTTTGTATCATGCCAGTTTGTAGGTTTGCCGTCGTTGACCTCGGTGGTGTGAAAGGTCATCATTAGCACTCGTCCAGATTAGGCGGTATCTTTGAACTCCAACTGCAGCTAGCCAAGATTGCTCCACGTCTTGTTAAAGGCTTTGAGTGCTTTCTGCTCATACTCCACCATCTTCTCGCCTTTGTACTTCAAAAAGCTCAGCTGCTCGGCCATCTGTTGGTTTATCTGGTCCACGGTAGCGCTTGGAAGGGTTGAAAACGTGTTCCACTGTCATGACTCCCACGCTGATGATTCCGACGATTGTGCCGATGATGAAACCCACTAATTGCTTCACTCTGCCCATCAGGGAGTTGTTAACCACGCCGAGTGCATTGACCTGTTGTGCGAGCTCGCAGTTTTGTTTGATGGCTGCCTACTACTGACTTCTCTCGTAGGCTTGCACGCAAATCTGCCAATCAGCCAAAACTCTCTTGCCTTCGGCAAGGATGTTTTTGTAACCCTTTCGAGACATTTCACGCAGAGCAAGACAAGGAGGTGGCAAACCAGGCAGCATGGGCGGTATAGTTGTAGCCGACTGCTACCACGTGGTCTGTAGTCCTCCACAAGATTGGGCCAGTGCGCGTTGTGACTTTGGCTCCAAACACGTGGCAGATTGACAGCCAAAAGAAGAAAACCAGCATGTGGATGATTTACTGGCCAACAATCTCGCATCGAAGTATATCATTCATAGAAAAAGCTTAATTTAAAATTTTTTGCGTCATAACAATAAAAATGTTTTTTGTGTTTGATTTTCAATTGTTGGTTGTTTCACATTTTCCTTAGCGATAGCAATTTTCATCAAAATAGACGACATTAAGATTTGGAGGTCGATTAATCAGCATGACGGGTGCGAACACTAGCTGAATGAGGTGCCTAAACGGCTAACTGCAGAAGGAGTGCTTCTGTGAATGGTGAGCAATTGTGAGCAATTGTGAACAAGGGACACTTAGAAAATAGTGGGTGGTTTATTGAAGATCGGTAGAGAGCTACAAGTAAAACTAATTTAAAGGTGTCTTCTAATGGTTGAATGGTGCAAAACCAAGCGAGTGGCCAACTAAAGAAAACCTCGCTTTTTTAGGCTTTTATAGCGGGAAGACAGGAAAGAACAGCTCACTCCACTTCTACGAGAAGATTCGATTACTGCATCAGGAGAGGCCCATTGGTGTACTTCAGTTGTTTCGTTTAGCAGGCATTTTTGAAGCTTACAGCGTTCTTATTTGAGCAGTAAGATAATGCCACCAGAGTCACCGTACAATTTGCGGCAATCGTCCAGCGGCGGTAGCTTCTGCTTGTGCTAAAGACAATTTTCTCTGTAAAGGAAAGAAGTGGGTGAACTGGCATTAGGGGTGACACAAGGAGGAAACGAGAGTAGAGAACAACAAATAAACAGAGGAGAGGTGTTTGTGTAAGAGGGTAAGGGGAGAGTGAGGCGTCAGATAAGCTCGCAGTGTAGCTAGTAGTGGTAGCTTTTGCCCCACCGGCAGATGATAACGACCGTCGTCGCATCGCACAGAAAAGGCTGATAAGTGGAACTTTCCATCTCCTGAGTCGACACTTCTGATCGCTCACTACAGGTCGCCACCTTGAACAACACGAGTTCACTCTGAGTGTACACAGTCAACCTGATTCTGCCTTCTCTGATTACTCAATCGGACAGCTCTCTGCCTACATATAGTTTTAGAATCTGAACTTTTAGTTCTTTCAAAACAAATTAAGTGTTAACAAAAAAAATGGAATTTTCACTTGACAAGTTTACAAAATTAAGTATTACCAAAAAACGACCGACGTTTACGGCCTGCGTACACTGACGGTACAGGGGAGAAAGCGGTGAAGGGGCTCGTGGACGGTGTGGTGACTGCCCGGCCGGACTCGATCCGACCAGACGCACTGCCAGCAGGTGATGCAGGCGGGCAGACGGGGGGCCAGCCCGTCCACCACCTGCTCCGTGAGGGCGTCCAGCAGCTGGGCGCAGGCGGCACGCACCGGGTCCGGGTCGCCCCGCCGGGGCAGCACCGCCCCACTGAGCACCGGCATGAGCAGCGTCAACTTGGCCAGTCGACCGCCGCTGCTAAAGTGCCCGACTAGCATGCTCCTGAAGGCGTTCACCATTTCCGGTGGGCGTTTTTTGAGGTGACGGGCGTCGAGGACGATGATGTGTCGGTGGTCGTTTGCCTGGTTGATCCACTGGCCGCCGTTGGGCGGCGGGCGCCTCTCCAGCCGTCTCTGCAGCGTCGTCACGTGAAAGTACTCTCCGTCGAGGTGGTAGTTGAGGTAGAACTCCCGGGCGGTAGTGAGCGGACAGAGGGGCTCAATGAAGACCACTGTCAGGTGGGCGACTGAGTGCAGAGATCGCTCCAGGCCTTCTCTCCACAGGCGGCACACTGAGCGCAGGCGCAGGCGGTCGGCCACGTCGAGGTAGTCAAAGACGTTTCGGTAGACAAGGTCGGGCAGTGCGTTGAAGTGGAGACGGGGTTCACTACTACTACTACTACTACTACTACTACTACAACCATTTTCTTCATTACTTACCATTTTTACTAAGTACTCAAGTGTTTGTGTTAGTGTTTCCCAAGTACCGTTCCAAAAAGAAACAGCAATTAAATTTACAAGCTGCCTCAAAAAAACACTGGTTTTAAGCTGGAGTTTGGTGATGTTGTTGAAAAATTTCACCATGTTTAAATTTTTGTAAAAACTTCTCTTTATCACAATATGCCGTTAACAATAAAAATGCTTTTATCTATCAGTCATAATGTGGCTATCAGAAAACTCTGAGAATGAATTGCTTACAGCTAATATAGCGGTGGTAGCGGCAGTAAAGCGTACTAAACAAAACTGATCAGAAGAAAAAGATTTGCGTAACTCTTTAAAAGCAAAATGGTTTTGAGTATTCAAACAACGAGAAAAGCAAGAGCAGCTGCACCCAACAACAGTAGTATGCTTTGGCTGCACTTGTTGAGGAAACCTTTGATTGTTTCCATTGGATTGTGTGTTTGTGAGAACGGTACTTCTGCTGTTTCCTTGCAGCTGCTGTTTATACATGCAAACTAAACTGTACACTGTACACTGTTTGAAGCTTTTTCCTGTGAAAGCTTCCCCAGAGTGAGAAAAAGAAAAAAATCAGCCAGTCTGACAGTTTTTCCCTGCGTGATCAATCGCATTATATTCATGGCCACAGTAGCTGTTTGTCGCACTGTGTTTCTGTCTGGAAAGTATCTGTACAACGGCAAAAATAACAGCAGTACAGCTACAATGACCACTGCCGCTGAGAACTACCTCTGTGTTAAAGTTGTTACATCACATGAAAGTCACCCGGTAAAAGAATAGCCGTTGTAGGTCATCGAAAACCAAAATCAAGAACTTTAAACCAGATGAGAACACAAAAACAGTGTTGACTTTGCTCAAATGACGCCAACAGACGGTCATCTTTTTAGATCAAGTTGGCAGTGCACAGTTAAGTGTGCTGTGAGCAAAACAAGCGAGACTGAACTTTTGTGAAAATTATTAAATTGTAATACATTTTTTTAAATTATTAAGTCAGTTCATTGACAATCATAAAGTGCATGTTGATTGGGACACAAAAATTTAAGACCACAGTTGGTAAAAAATAATAAATACAAAAATGAAAAATAAAAATAAATTATCAGTGTGAGTTTGCAATATAGAACGCATAGTAATAAATAACAAAAAGGTGATGAAAAAATAATGACGAGGAACATAGATAAATTAAATAAAAAAATTATTAGACTAATAACACCAAAGTTTAGTTGTTACAAAAGAAAGTTTAAAAGGAAGTGTAAATGAAGTGGAGAGAAACAACACTTTGGTAGTAAAAGTGGGGTAAAAAAAAGTCTATTCAATAAACAAAAAAAAAATAAAAACAAGTTGTGTGTGTCGGTGTCAGTGTGACAACAATGATGAAAAAATGAAAAAATACGGTGGTTTAGGTCATAAAGTGGTCGATGTGCTTTCCTGTGATTCAAGTAGTTTCGGGTTTCTGCACTTAAAAAACCATGGTAGTGTAAAGTAAATGTTTAGTGCAAAGCACAATAAAGTTATTGATTTGTGTGTGTATTGTCGTACCGCAGATGGCGCACAGTCTCTTAATTAGTGTGTGTGAGTAAATGACAAATGGGACTCGGATGCAAAGTGGACTGCTAGAACAATGAACCCCTAAAAGTGCTGCTGACACAATTAAAAAAGAAAAAGTTTGTAAATTAAAGTTGCAGTAGTAACAAAACAATGAAATAAAAAGAATAGAATTAAATCATTTTGAGGTTTGTGTCTTTGTGTTATCCAATTTGCATTCATTCATTCACTGCAGTGGCTAACTAGAACTAGCGCCACTCAAAGTAGTAAACCAAAGTGATAATGACTGCATTGAAAGTGACCTACAATGTTTGGTGTAGTTGTGTAGATGTGTTGTTGTGGTACTCGAACAGAAAAGGGCACATTCACTAGTTGTTTTACTGTATGAAAATTGTATGAGTGATGAGTTTCGGTGGTGGTGATGGCGGTTGTGACAGTAGTTGAGTGCAATAGTGCATTTGTGTAACGTTTGTGTAAAGCTAGTAAAGAAAAGTTAACGACAAAAATTGATGAGTAGGGTGAGGGGGGTTGGCGCAAGGCGTCGGTTTTCTCGGTGGTGACAAAATGGTGTGATAAAATATTGTGAAATTGGCTCCAAGTTGATTGGTGAGTGCCAGCAGTGCTTTGGTCCAGTCGACGATCAAAGTGGTAAATGGTGGGGAAGAGGGGAAATATTACAAATACATAAAACAGACAAAACTTGCAAAAGCAGGCACGGCGAGATCACAAAAGGTCAATTTGAAAATGGGTCGTTTGGTACATGGTGGTGAAATAAATAGATGGGCTTTCTTTCCTTCTCTTCCTTTAGATCATCTCCTGGTACCGACTAATGTCGAACATGACACTGTTGCGCAGATCAGACTGGGCAGAGTTTTGTGCGTGCCGTAGTGCCGCCAGGTGGACGGCATTGACCTGACTGACGGCATTGGCCGCCTCGCTCATCAGAAAGGCCTGCATTCCGCTGGGATCGAGGTTTTGCCCGGGAAAAGGCAGCATTTCATCCTCCTCTTCCTCTTCCTCCTCATCCCCCTCATCCAGGTCATCACCCTCGTCCTCTTCCTCCTCTTCCTCTTCCTCATCGTCGTCCTCCAACTCCTCATCGTCTACCTCCTCTTTGATGTTGACTCCGTTTATCGGGCTGAATGAAGTGCTGCCGTTTTGCTGTTGTTGTTGCTGTTGCTGTTGTATTGCTCCATTGACGACTGCAGCCATGCTGGCGGCCTGCTGCTGCTGAACGACCAGGTCGGCGTTGGGCCGTCGGCCACTGTGCGACTGCATCACCGAGATCTCATTGAGAAGCGGTCCGTGGTGATCGGTGACCACCAGGCCGTTCTCGCTGAGCAGCGAATCGAGGGGCGTCCGCTCAAAAGAGGAGGATGTTTGACTGCCATTAACTCCTCCTCTTAAGGTTGAAGAGCCGTTTCGAACCACTTCAACGCTGATGGAGTTGCTGTTGGCCGCCGACTCAAGCTGAGGCAGTAGTGATAACTGCGACAGCGGCTGCTGTATTTGCCCTCTTCTACGTGAGGTGGTGGTCACTGAAAGGGTGACCGGCAATTCAGGCTCAATCTGCATCATCTGCAAGGGGTTGTCACCGGTCAGCTCAGGCGGAGAAGAGGAAGAAGAGGAAGACGCTAAAATAATGCCGCGCGATGATGGCTGACTCCCGTTGGATATCTGAGGATTGCTGTTCAACGTTGCTGCTGTTGTCCCCGCAGATGTGGCCTCACCGGCATTGGCCATCACCGGCATGTGATTGCGCTGGTGAATGAGAAAGGAGTTCTTCCAGGGCGTAGAGAAGTGGCAACCGGTGAACTTGCACTGAAACTCCGACGCCCGGTGGACGCGTTTGTGGACGTTGACGTTGCCCTTGAAGTTCGTTCGGTAGTTGCAGCCGGGGTAGTCGCACTTGAAGGGCTTCACGCCGGCGTGCACAAACTGGTGCGCCGTCAGACACTGCTTCCACTTGGAGCTGTAGTGGCAGCCTTCGACGGTGCACTGGTACAGCGGCATGTCGGCGGCGCCGTCCTTTGCCGCCGAGTCCTCATTGCCCGAGTACAGCATGTCACAGGAAGAGCCGTTCGGCTCGCTCGGGCAGGCGTCGAGGAAGGCCTCCACGCCCTCCTCAGAGACGATCACACTGGGTCGACTGTTGGAGTTGCCGCCTCCGCTGCTGGCCACAAAGTGCGCTTTCATCTCCGCTCCCGAGGCTCGAGAGTTGTTCAGCTGGACCATAAAGGCCGCCGCTGCTGAGCCGTTACCATTTCCGTTACCGTTTCCGGTACCGTTAACATTACTAACAAAAGCAGTTTGTGGCTGGGCGGACGGTGGCGTCTTTCGCTTCCGCCCCCGTGTCCGAAATTTGTGCTGCTGTCCGTTGGTGTCAGTGGTCAGGTAGGTGGACTGCTCGCCCGACTGCTCAATTCGGTGGCGGTGCTTCTTGTGAATCTTAATGTTGCCCTTGTAGTTGGACTGGTAGCCGCAGCCGGCGATGTCACAGCTGAAGAGCATCTCCCCGGCGTGGGCCCGCTTGTGCATCGCCAGCCGCTGGCGCATGTTCGTCTGGTAGCTGCAGCCGGCGTAGTCGCAGACAAAGAGCGGCTTGGCGGCGTTGCCGCTGTTCAGCGGCGTTGAGGAGGATGTGTTTGCTGAGGTGTTTGCTGTCAGGTGGGTGCTGCTGCCATTTGTCTGACTGCCATTGCCATTGCTATCAAATAGGTTGTGTCCATTGCTGTAGTTGGCGTTGTGGTTTGCGATGAACTGTTTCAAATTAATATTCAACTGCTTTTGCTGCTGCTGCTGCTGTTGTGCTGCATTCTGATCAGAGGCGGTGGCCGCCGAGACGGCAGCCATTGCCGCCGCAATCAAAGGCGAAGAGGCGGCCGCTGCTGAAGAGGAGGAGGAGGAGGAGTGCTTTCCATTGCCGTTCATTATCAGGGCAGCGGCTGCGGCGGCGGTCGCTGCGGCTGCTGCTGCTGCCGCAGCTCTCCTCCTCTGCTGACCAGTTTTATCATCATTTCCGCTTCCGTTTTCAGTGTTTTTCTCCACTAGATCTGCCGCTGTGGTGGTCTCCATGGACATTTCGCATAGTTCATCGGGCATCATCATCATCAGGTTGCGAGAGTGACCATTAGTTGGCTCAGAACTGTTGTTGCCATTCAGTGCTGCCCTTCGTGTTTGCCGGCTAGCCCCCAGCACCTCCATCAACTCCATATCATTGGAGTTGTCGGCGGTGTCGCAGTCATCTTCGGCCTGCTGTTCAGATGAACTTCCGCTGCTGTGGTGATTGCTGCTGTTGCTGTTGTTGCTGCTATTTCCACTGTTGTTGTGACCACTGTTGCCCTGCTTCAGAACGCCATTGGCCACCAGAGCGGCGGCATTGGCGACGGCACTGTTGGCGAAAAGGGCGGCGGCAGTGTCGGCCAGTGCACTGAGTGAGCTTCCGGAAATGGAAAAAGAGGACATGACATGGTACTTGTGCTCCCACTGTTTCAGCTCCGTCTCCAGCTCGAGAATCTCCTGCTGCAGCTGCTCATTGTGCTCCGTGTCGATGCGCATGGTGCTGGCGATGAGCTCGTAGAGAAGGCGAATGTAATTGCGACTGACGCGTTTGATGTTCTCCAGAATGTGCACCATGTGATTTAGCGTCCAGATGATGTCCTTCACTTCATTGGACTCTTTCTCGTTGATGCGACACTGCCTCTCTCTCAGCGAAATGTCCTTTATGGCCAACTTTGAAGATTCATTTAGCAGATTGAAGCTGAGCGAGGCTGCTAGTGAGGAGTGAAAACTGCTGTTTTTGGCCGAGTCAACCAGGTCTGACAAGTGGTCAGCGCCGTCTAGTGACAGGTGGCCCAGGCCATTTGTCTGGTCAATTTCCTCTTCAGCTGAACTGTCCTCTTCGGCCGTTTTGTCTTCCTCCATTTGACTGTTGCTGGCCTGCTTTTCCTCACTGTCGAAGTTCTCATTATCATTCTCGGCCGTCCGCAAACTGTCCACATGGTTGGAAGAGTTGTTGTCGTGAAAGTCACCGTTTTCAAACTCCAATTTAACTGTTTCAGACTGGTTTTCCATCTCTACGGCCATTTTGTGAAAACAAATTCAGGCAAAATAGCACAATTTTGAAGTATTGAGTGGATTTCTGGAAAAAAAACAAAAAAATAATGGTGTTAATGTCGTAAATATAATGTGTTGGACATATTTTCTAGTTTGCGCTAAATAACTGCATTAGCCAAAATGTTGTAAAGTTATTGAATGATTGCAAAATACAAATTTACGATTAAACTTTTGACATTAATTTAATTTATTAATCAATTTACATTTACATTACTTTTAAGAGTACTAACAAGGCAAAACTGACTAAACGTAACAGTTTACAAAATTTTTGAAGATTTGTAAAAATGGTAAAATAGTACTTTCAAAAATTAGTTAGTTACAAAAATTATCTACAATACGGCACATGCTTGCTAAGTTAGTCGTTATATCGCACATTTAATTACAAGCGGCAATCACGTCAGTTGATAGCAGTGGATGTCAAATTGGGGTAATCACACAACAAAGTAGTCGCATAAAGTTTCTCTCTATAAATAGCAATAAATAAGCAGGATAATGTTGTCATTTAAAAGATAGTCATGTCACTGTATTTTAAAATTGTGCAACTGAATAAAAATTTTGGCAAATTATGTATTTTTGCAAATCTTTGTATAATTTTCAAGTTAATGTAAATTTTATTTAAACAAGTGTATGAAAAAAAAATGAAAATTACAAAAGCACAAGACACCAATAACAAAAATGCAGATAATGGTCATCACATACATTAAAGTGAAGAGTTGGCATGCTGGATGGACACATGTACAGTGACTCAACTGGTCAGTCAATTGATTGCATTGACAATTTCACAAGCACACACAAGCACACACTTAAGGTCAAAGGGCACAACTGTTGATCTGCTGAGGGCACTTACACTTAAGTGAACATTTCATGGAAAGCAGCATTTACCTGATGAGTGATGGCTGAATGTAGCATCGAGGAGCAAAACGAACGAAATTGCTTGCTCAACAAAGACCAATCAGCGGCTGATTGGCCACTGATTGCATCGTTTTGTGTAGTTATATGGCACCAAGTTGAGAGGCGCACAGCGTCTGAAACAGGCCAACTACCACTTTCTGAGTTAAACATTTTTTAAATTAAAGTCTGAGCAAACATACACAGCATACACACACTGCTTGTTCTTACTTACTACGGGAGAAGCAAGTTTTTTTTATAATGCACAGCAAATTAAAATAGTAAAAATTGTAAGAAACTAGTTTTATAAGTAAGCTAATACCACAACTAGGCAACACATAGGGAACATCGACAAGCGCACACTGCACACACACACACACAGACAATTACGAATTCACTCTCGTCAAAAGTGGCAATCGACTTCTCGGTCTGTTGTTGGCCATATCATTTCGCAAGGTTTTTTTATTTTAAAAAGCAGAGAGCCATTTTACAGTGGACACATATTAGCGCCTTCAACATACGCTCACTAGGAGCACTCACACGCATCGCCGCTGATTGTATAATGATTTAGAAGAGTCAGCACTCAGTTCAAAGTATTAATTACTGTGACGCCTTCGATGTTGCAGTCACCGTCGCTGCAGCAACAGCTGCTGATGCCAGACAGTCCACTTGACCACCACCACAACTGCAGATGGCAGTGGCAGACTGGAGAGGGACTACCAAAAACAACAACAACTACTGCTGGAGCACGGTTTCTTTCATTCAGACCTGTGTGCATACTGAACTATCTGTGCTTATCAGTGAACATCAGTTGTTTCTAGTTCAAAACACTGCCGTTGACATGGCCGTATAGCAGCACTTTTATGGTCAGACGCAACAGTAAACAGCAGTTTTTGGTATTAAAATGCTGAATTGCAATACGAAAAAAAACAAGAAGAAGAAGAAGAAGAAACAGATGAAATAAAGTTGCCGTTTGACTAGGCGCCATTTCCGAGTGGTTTGGAAAAGAACAAAAATTAGTAATAAAAACAAACCTTAATGGCCGGACATTGAAGTGGCAGGTTGCTATGAATGCTAGCTCAGCATTCATATCAGTTCAGCATTCAACTAGACACCACCAAACATAGACAGCAATTGGGGAGCAGTCAGATGACACATGTGAGTAGTCAATATGCTTGCTGCCAACTTCCTCTCTTTCTATTTCTCTGTCAACTTTTTCAAAAAAAGTTATGGCTGCAATTGAAATATTTTATGTTGCGCAATGGTCAAGAGGGAGAGAGAGAGAGAGAGAGAAAGAAAAAGAAAGAGAGAGAAAGAGATGATATCGATAAATAAGACAAGCAGATGCATCACAGAGTTAGTGAACAAAACTGGCAGACAGTAAGCAGACGAGTTGTGTTTTGCCAAAGTCGTGTATGCAAATAAAAAATTGAATTAACCTACATTGCTCAAACTATTAATGGTTTTTTTTAAAATTTTCAGCATCAGACTGACAGAGAAGAAGAATGTCCAATTGCCGTTGACAATAAGTTTTAGCAAGAGGTGTTAATTTTATTCTTTTCATATGGCAAACAGTTGAGTTTTAATAGAACAAAAAAACAACAGGTTTTAAAAAAATAAAATAAAAAACAAATTTTTAAATGTAAGCAAACATTGTTGTTGATATTCAGTTGAGAAATAGTCAACACTACAAAAATTTAAAATTTAAAATTAAAATTAGTTTTTATTAAAATACAAAGTTTGTTAATGTGTTTTGAAAAAATTTTTGTTTATGTTAATGCTAAATTGTTTTTGCATTTTAAATTTTTTACATTTGAAAAATAATTTGTACAATTAAAATAATCAAATGTTATTAAATTGGCCAATGTTACAACAAACTACAAGGCAATTAAACTCAAGTTAAAGTTGTTTTCAAACAATTAAACACGTGCTGCATGTAATATTAATTGCCGTTCGACTTTTTCGTTTATCTGTGTTCAAATTGCAAAATTTTTAATTAAAAATCAGTGTTTCATTGAAATAGCACTAACGGCAGTGCGACGCCTTAAAATAATGCAAAATTAATGTGAATGATTTAAAAGAGTAAAACAGAGAAAAGGACCATTTGCCAATTATAAAGAAATGCTTGCAGCCTTGAAAATGATTTATTTGAAAACGCTGTAAAAGAAAGAAGTGTGTGTGAATAAAATGGCAATTGCAAAGGTAACAACGGCAGTCGGCAGATAGAAAGTGCCGATAAGGATGACCGAATCTGGAGCGGTGACTGCAAAATTGCGCTGTCTTTTGTAGTTTTCAGTAAAAAAACAGTAAAAAAGAGCGAGACAGAGACAATTTTGACAAGAAAGAGGGCAAGTGCCTTGGCAAAAGAGAGAAAGACAGAGAGATGAGCTTGCAATGTTTCAATTACCCATAATGCATTCAATTTAACTGACACAATTGGCCGTGGAAGTGAAATGGCGGAAATAGTGCAAGCAACGGTAATGAGCTCAATTGAACGTTTCCTTTGCGCTTTTTTTACTTTACATTTTGTATCACTAGTTATGAATTTTAGATGCAAAACACTGTTTTTTGCATACGATTTTGTTTAAAAATATGTGTTCATTTCATGTGAACTGGCAAAAATAAGATGCGCGACCGTTTGACACTGATCGGCAATGCCACACGCGTTGCAATGATCGGCCGGTGATCAGCTTTGTTACAGGTTTTTTTATGTTCAGAAATCAGCAAACATCCCTTTGTCGATGGTGGTCTCATCTCTATCACTAGTATTCAATGCAAAACTCGTCAAACACCATCAATGGGGCAAATGTGCAATGTGGAAACAGCAAAAATGAAAAAAAGTGAGAAAGAAACTATCCATTCTGTAAACAAAACCAAAAGCACGCAGAAACTGGCAAACGTAAATGCTTTTTGATTGGAAAATTGGCCTTTTTCCTATGCACCGGCATGAACATCCTTTTCTAGCAAACTAGCCTGATCATTGGCAAAAATCAAATTCAAAAGCTTGCAGTTGTAACAGACTTAAAATATGAACAAACACAGTTTGCTGTTTCAGTTTTGAAACTTGAAAAATCAATCAAACTTGCAAAAATAAAAAATTGAAAGCGTACTAGGCTTAACTAAAAAACTGTTAAAAAACTAAATTTTTGTGCAAACTCACAGTACACACTGTCTATTGAAGTAAAAAAACGGAATTTGATAATTGTGATTGCAAAAACTATAGTGGCTGCTGAGTTCAATAATATAAAAAAATTGAATGATATTTTAAATAAACATACACTTAAAATTATTACACAAAAATTCCTTGCAATGAGACCTAAAATTTCTGTTCAGTTTAGTAGTTCAGTAGCATTTGCACAAAAAAGCTGTTGTTTATTATTATTTTTTGGTTCTGGCAATGTTGAAGGTTGGTTGCCGTTTTGCCGGTGCTTGGCCCTGTTATGCTGTTCATTGCTGTAATGGTAAATCAGCCATTTAACCACGTACTCATTTTTACTGCTATTCTAGGCAAGTATTAATGTGGCAGATAAAGCTGTAGGCAACAACAAAAAAATTATTTTTTCAGTTCACAGTTGGCGTGGTTGCCACCAACACCGGGTTTTTTCAGTAAAACAAGAGAAAAAATGCAATTCTGCCATTAGTTAGTTGTTGACAATAAATCTCATTTGCATTATTCATGGACTACAAAAAGTACGGCAAAAAATCTGGTCACCGGGAAAGAAAGGACAAGCAACAGAAAAACAAGCGCAGTTAAAACTGTCCACGCCTGGTTATGAACAGAGTATATACCGGTAAAAAATAGCTTGTAACTCGTCTAATGCACTGACGGTGTGAACATGTGTTTCTGTCTAAAGAGAAAGAAATGAATAGTAGAAAACAAAATGACAAACAAAAGCATGTTAACCAGAAAAAACATCAGAAGTTAATGCCCAATCCAGTGATGAAATTATTTGCCGTGTGAAAGTAGTTTTCATTTATAGTGCCCGGTACCCAATCGCTGGGCAAATACGACACAAACGTACTGAAATTAAAAAAACTATCATTACGCATTGCCTAGTGTTTGTTGACTGGCAAATGGCAATGCAAATGACGGCAAGTCATTTAGACTTTTGGTGCTGCCATAAATAAATAATGGCAGCAAAGCAGTTAAGGAACAACATATATTTACAGTGCACTTTGGTTCTCTGGGTCAAGAAATTGAAATAAAAAATTTAAATAAACTTATAAATACAAACATGAGCAAATGACCGGTTTTAGTTAGATTAGTAAAGTGCCTGATTATCACTGAACACAAACAAATGCTTGTCAGTGAAATTTAATAATTTAAAGATGACGGTAAATGATTGAACATTAAGTTTTTTCTCATCGTACGGAAAAGTAAAAAATTGAGGTGAATTTTTCAGTATTAAACTAGCGTAAATACAAAGCAAATACTGAACAAATAATGTGTGCATATTTGTAAAAAACAATCAATAGAGCCGACTTGTCAAAAAATTTATCAAAACGGCAAATCTGTGTTAAACAAATGCAATTCGGCTGAAAAAGTAAGGTTTTAACTTTTGCTATTTAAAATGAGTTATTGCCAAATTAGGCGCAGAATTGCTTTTAATGTAGCCATGCTGGCAGTTCAGAGCAATTGGCTGACGTAAAGCAGAAGCATTAAGCAGAAATAGTGTAGTCATCAGCTAAACTGCATCACCAACAGCCGCATTAAAAGCCTTTAAATGCAACTTTCACTGATCTGCAACTGGCAAACACAGTTCAGTTTCAGTTTTCAATCCTGTCAGTTTCAGACAGTTCAGTCTGGCTTCACTGCTTGTAAATGTAAATTTTGATGATAAATTAAAATTTTTTAAAATAAACAGTGCTAAAAACAAAGTGAAAAAGCACTGTGTGCGCGGCAATTTACGCAGCCAGTATAAACAGTTAAAAAGGGTTTTTAATCGCGGCAGCCAGTTGCAGCATGCCAAACAACTAAAAAATATTTTGCAATTTTATTATTCTGTTCATTTCATTTGCTCACATTTGCAAGTTCAGTTTGCCAGTTTGCTGTATGGACTTTTTGTTTGTTGTACTCTCATTATGCCAATACCAAATGCGAGGAGGGGGTCATCAGCAGTAGGAAAGTAGTCGGCAAGTTTGTAACAGCACTATAAATCATCAGACAGTGATGCAACTCATCGCTGTTGGTTTTTCACTTTGCCATGCTGCACAATTTGGTACAACAGTGATTTAACGGCTCTTTGAAGCTGTACAAATTAAAGAACAAGTCCCATTTGAAAAGTACAGTCTAGTTGAAATTGCTAATAAACAATGTCAATGTTTTGTGCTTGCCAGTCAGATGGCCAAAGAATAAATTTACACTACTTTAAAACAATATCACTAAAAAGGGCTCGAAATTGAATGCAAAAAATAACATAAAAATGCATGAAAAATAGCTGTAAAGTCAGCAAAGCTGTCAGTGAGGCAGATGAACATCAATCATCAGTGAACATTGGACACCGGTTTAAAACCTAAAATATTTACAAAAACAAAATAAAATTAAAACATATGAAATTATGCTTATATTTTTGGATTTTCCGTTTCTGATTTAGCCGGTAAAAACCTAATATTTTTAAACTTTTGTAAAATTTTTATAATGAAAAAATTAAATTTAAAAAGCAAATTATATTTGTTTGTCTCATGGGAATCAATGTTTTGTGGTAATAGCTAGAATATGCAATCAGACAGCCCAATTGGTCTTTGCCACCTTTGCCTTCAAAGTGGCAAAGCAATCTGCATTTATTGTCTGCCGCAATGTGCTCAATGCTTTGAGATGTAATCTTTATGGTTATTCGCAGCTGCAACTGATTACTGAACTTGCAATCTAGCAAAAACCCTGTTTTTTCTATCAGTTTACTCATTCACATTTACACACAGCAAAAATGAAGAATAGAATCGTAACCGAAAATTCAGCATATGTTGTACAGATGAAATAGAACTCAATTGCAGTGAGCATTTATGGTCATGCCAACTGAGATTAACAGTAAAAGTTCAATGCTGTGAATTGCTTTTTGCTAACTACTTTTAATGAATTAAACTGTAAAAGCGATCGACGAATAAGGCAACATGCATAAAACCTTTCCGAAAACAGAAATGATTGTATCTGTTTATAATAATTATAAATAAAAAAAATTAAATTAAAAAATTACTTTTTGTGTTTTTAAATTTTTGTACAAAAATAACTTTAAATTAAATTTTTAATTTAAAACATGTTTGCTAAAATTTAAACAAAAAATAATAAAATAAAACACAATTAAAAGTTTATGAGCTTCAATATCATCATCATCATTATTTAAATAATAGCTGTATTAAATAAAAAGAGTTTGTTACGATATGAGTTTAATAAATAAAATTTAAACTTTTAAATTAAACGTTGAGTTTGTACACAAACTTTTTAAAAGTTTAAATATTTAAAGTTTAACAACATATTTTTCTAAATTTTTAGAGTTGTTTTAGCAATATTTTTAAAAATTAAAATACAACAATTACTAACATTTTTTGGTGTGCAAAGTGTTGCAGTGCAGTACCCAACTATAAAATATTTTGAAACTATAAGTAGACTTAGTTTTAATCAATTGATCACAATTTGACATTGCACTACAAAACAAATTCTGATGAAAGTGGTGTTGACAAAAAATTATATACAAAAAAAATTATAAAAACAACACTATAAAACTGTTTTTTTAATTTTTAAATTTTTACAAATAGCATTTTTTGGGCATTTTGGGCAAATTTTAATATAAAATTTGAACAAGACAAAAACATGTGTTTACAATTTGATGTTAACCGTAGTTGAAATGACGATAAAATTTACAGAAATTATTTCATTTTGTTGAAAAGCGTCTAAAGCAATGGAGAGATGCAAACAGTGGCTGAACATTTCAGTCACAGCCAACTGGTGGATGCTAAATCAGTATGGCGGAAAGAGGGACTGGGAAGACTGCCTCAAAAGTATACAGTGTGTTGGGTTGCTTTTGCTCTACCAGACACACACACTGTTTTCACTCACGCTGAACATTACCAGTTTTTGTAAAAAAGAAAGAAAGAGAGAGAGAGAATGTCGTTCAGTAGAGCTCAAAGTTCAAGATGCCCTCGGAAACAAATTTTACCAGAACAAATGCAAAAAAACTTAAAAAGATGTTGCAGTTGATGAAAAAATGTAGAACTCAAATGTTGTGAACACAAAACAGTGGGAATAGATGCTGTGGTAGTCGTTGTTCTTATGTCCCAAAATGCAAACAAGTGCATTGGTCAAATGGTGAAAATGGTGATACTGCACTGGCAAACATTTGTTGAGAGGTAACTTTAGTAGTCGAATGTAATGAGGAAAAATGGGCGGCTGGCGTCACCCTTACCATTTAACCATTTGAAGTGTATTCTCTTTCTCGTTTTTCCTGGCAGACGTCTTTCTGGCACTGAAAACCGACTGATGCTGGAAAAACTGCTAAACTGCATTCTGCACGAGGCAGAAACAAGACAGTAGAGCAGCAGTTAAAAGTCGACTGCGCTCGCGAGCTCGTGGTGCCATTAAACTGGTGCAGCTGAATTGCCGCTGCAACTGCTGCGCTGGCGGAGCATACTGACAAGTGCTTCCCTGGCTGATGTTTCCATCTCACTTCCTTTCCTTTCCTTCTTTCACCCAGTTCTGATGCTCAGATGTTGGTTGCCAGTTGCCCATTCTCTCTCTCTCTCTCTCTTTTAAGTGCTAGGGCAATCAAGTGTTTTGGCTGCTGATGATGCTACTCTTCTAGTGCCTAGTTGGTGATGATGAAAAACGGCAGCAACTTCAACACTACTCTGTCGACAAAGTGGCTTCATTGTAGCACAATGTCAACAGATTTTACCCAGACTTTGTGATACTTTTCTTTGGACTACTCAGTTTACTACTGCACTGTTAGAAGGCAGACACGCAACGACCGCCAATGCAATTTTGCTCTTCCTCTTTTTCAGTTTTGTCGTTTTGAAAACTTTTAAACATTGGTAGTGGCTGCAGACAACATCAGTGGAGCTAGTGGCAAACTCATTCCCCTGAACCTAAATTTAGATAGCCATTTAAATTAAACAAATAAATTTTGAATCCGACCAAAGCAGCCACTGTAAAATGGCAACTCCAGCCAAATAGTAGCAAAGTAGGCAGGGTAGTTGTTTTACAATGTTAACAATGACCAAAGCAACAACAGTTACGATGGTTTCCATCAAACCAGTTTTTATTTGCTGTCATTCTAGTTTTAATTTTTTTAGTAAAAAATTTTTTTAAATTTTTTTTTCATTTTTTAAAGTTTTTTTTACTCATTTACAAAATGTGTTTTTAGACAGCAAAATGATTTAGCAAAGTATAGACTTAAATCGTTATTGTCAGTTGTACCATAACTCACTACAAAAAATTGACAATAATTTTGTCTAAAAAAATAGTAATTGTTCACGTTGATGCAGTTAAAACTTACTGATCGCATTAAGAACTAAAACTTTTGTATGATTTCACTTGTTATTGTTTTAAGAAAAACATTAAAATAATTTGAGCAGATTTTAACTTTTGATGTTTGTGTAAGAAAACTATTTACAATAATTGCTTGTTCAGTTCGCGTAAGTTTACTGTATTTAAAAAAAACTTTTTAATAAAAAACTGTTATCCGATTTATTGGTTAAATAAAGTTTAATTGTATTAAAATATTTTTACGCTATTAAACCCCAGAGTTGAATATGCTTGCTTACAACATCTAACAGCAATGACCACTGTGACCAGTAGCAACTTTTTACAACTGCCAATTTGGTCTGCTTTGGTTTTCATGCATTTTGATTTATTTTGGGTAAAAATAATGAGTGAGTGCTGAAAACATTGTGCAGGGAATGGCTGCAAGTTAGTTCTTGAGCATTTCTTTACATGCTTGCTGATTAACATATCACTCGGACAACTTGGTTCTCTGTTTTTTAATGAATGAGCAAGTTTAGAAATGAATTGAAGAGAATAGAACCAAACAAATACTGGAAGATTAATAATCCAATAGAAACGGAATGCATTTTAGCGTACAACAGTCAACAACACCGCAGTCACCAGAGACCAGAAACAGAAGAATGACATCACTGATGAAGTTCTCGCGGCTTTTGTTGTCGTTGGCAAACAATGCCATAGGCCACACACTGTCTTGTTGACTGCCACTTTTTGTTAAAAAGCATCTACTCAATATGGACTGTCTCAATTGCACACAACACTCTGACTAAATATTTGTTTGAAGAATTAGCTTTAAAAATGCAAATGAGAATCAATTGAGTGCACTTCATCAGCATTTGTGAGTGGCATTGACATGAGTTCCTACAAAGTACATCTTTTAACAAAGCAATTTTAAAAACCGAATTGATTGCAAAAAGTAGTGTGGAGGATTAAGTGGGTTTTGTCGGTAGTGTGGTTAAAATTATCTCAATTTGTTTGACACAAAGCAGCAAAAATTGAGTTAAATACTTTTTTAATTTAATCGGTAACACGCAAACATTGTGACAAAAAAATAAAAAATGATGAAGCATTAGAAATACTACAATGTTAAATCCCTAAGCTGTGTCAAAAGTTTGAAAAAAAAGTTTATTAACCATTTTTGTCAGCTTTTACACTTTGAAAGTTTACTGTTCGCATAACAATAGAATTAAAAACTGAAAATTATTAAAAGTTTTATAATGTATGTGTGCCTGCACTAAGGCAATTACTGACCACTGGTAAGCTTGGAACAGCTTGGGCAAGTGCGCTGACCAAAAACAACGGCAACCACGGCGCGGCACCAATTGTGTCAAGTGAACACCAATTGTACAATTGAAACAGCAGTATTGCACAATTGTCGAAGACTTGTAAAGATAACACGTCCCGGCACTGCAAATGATAGGCAGTAATGGGCAGCAGCAGCAGTTGCTGTAGAAACAAATAGTGACCGCCACTATATAGAACTTTTTTGTCCATATTTAATATGAACCGGACTAGTGGTCGGTTTTGAAAAACTCACCAAGTAACTAGTGAAGTTTGGCACAAAGAAATAGAAAGAAAACAAACCAGGCGGTTGTTGGTTTTTATTTGAGATGGGCAAAAAAGCACGAAACTTTTGTAAAAAATTGAAAAAAGGAAAAAGTAGCTAAACAATGGCCATCGTAAGAAAGTGCCGGTTTGGTCAAAGTTTTCAGCACTTAAATTAAATTTACAAAACTAGCAGTGCAGAATAAAAAATCAACAAAATCAACGATACTGGAAAAAAGCATCAGTGCTCAAAACTGCGCCAATGTTTTTTTGCACTGCCAAACTGCCAAAAGCTTTTTCTCTAATGAATTAACCAGAATAAATTGCAGTGACTCTGTTTGATTTGTTTGATTGATCTAGATTACTAAAGTCGCTAAAATCAACCCTAACTTTTGATCCAAAGTTGTCGGTTGATATTTTGGCAGATGCAACTGAAATCATGCTTTGTGTTTACTGCCCCAATAACCATTTGGCGCTTTTACACTGCAATTTTTAGGCGTGTTTGCGTCGTGCAAATTTGCATTCAAGTGAAGTAACAGGGTTAGTTTATATTTTTTCATTGTTGATACCTGTAAATATGGGCGTCTCTGTGCGTTTATGCCAGTGTAATGTCGCACATGTTTTACTCCTTTTAGTCAGACATTTTGCTATAAATAAAAACTGGGTTTTAAGGCAGGCTCATTTGCGGTTTTGCCAAACTGACCATTATTCGCTTGTGTAATGCAATGCCAACAAGTAAATAGAGGAAACTGCATGTGTGTTTGTATGTGTACAAACAAAACCAATCAACCGAGTTGTTTAATTGGTTTAAACAGTAGTAGTAAACTTCAAAAAATACTGGTCACGTTGATAGAGCCGGTTTTGGGTTAAGTGTGTGTGTTTGTGCATTTGTTGGTTTATGGGCGAAATCCTTCCGAAACTCATTACCGGTCAGATGGATGAACCATCAGACGTAACACAACCACACAGAAAAATGAGAAACCAAATGGTGTTGCTCAGCTAATAGCCACTTAATTGAGCCCGCATGTGTTTTTACTTTTACCAACTGTTTTTATTATGCAACTGCACCGAGCCACCAAATTCGCTTTTAAAATCAGATAACCAGTTGACGAAAAAAATACTGTCATGTTAAAAGTTTTTTTAAGTTTGGCAAAAAACATGTGCAGTGGACTTTGATAACAACGGCGTGCTGCCACTGAACAGTGCTGATGACTGTTCCAGTGTTAGCAGACGATAAGAAAAACCGCAAAACAAATGTTCGCAGGACAGTGCTGTCAATGTTGCTGTGGAAAAATCACTGTGCAATGCAAAGTTTTTGGCGTTAATCACATTTCGTTACTGGCCCTTATTACTAAATTGTCGTAAAGCAGTGCTTTTCTGTGATTTCTACATTTGATAACAAAGTTTAAAATACAACACCAAAAAGCAGTTTTTGCTGGTGGTTAATGCCAGCAGTGAACAGCATTTCTAATAAAAAATGCCTTAACTAAATATTTATACTTTTCATCAGCACTAGTAGTCAGTTTAAATGCTGAAAAGTGACTAGCAGCTTCTTGATACACAGGACATTCGTAAACAATTGTGTGTGTCAATGAGTTAAATTTCACACAGGTTGTTTTTAAAAAATGTGACATAGTTGTTGGCATAATGATAAAGAAAGAGAGAAGTGAGAAAATCAACACTGAATAACAAAACAATTAGTTTCATTTGAATAAGTGTTTTCATGCAGCGTCGACCATAGAGATGCTATAACAACTTGTTAGCAAACACGTTGACCGGTAGAGCAAGAGTCTTTTTTATATAAATCTTTAATATTAATTTTGAAACAAACATGTGAGAAAATTTGCATAGTTAAAAGGAATGCAACTTCATTAAAAATGTCGCCATTGTAACAAAAAAATCTCAAAAACTAATTAAACACATAAAACGGCACAATAGGAACTGCAAAATTATCAACTGTGCTAAAGCGTCAATTGCCGTTAAAATTGGCGAATTGACTGTGACACAACATACTTGATGCACTTGAATGAATGGTCGATTACATAAAGCATAGACTAGACGCAGCTGTACAATAGTGTCATGCTTGATTTGGTAAGAACGCAAAAGTGGTCTAGTCAACTCTGTATTGCACACTGAAACAATGTCTTTAATAGAAACAGACATTTTTACTCTGCTTTTTGGTGCATTGTATTTATTGTTTTTTAAGCCAATAGCCATTTGTTTGTAAGATTGCATTTTTTTATGCGCGTACTACAAATTTTCAAAATTATTACAAAAGTTCAAGTTTAGTTTAATAAAGTAAAAACTAATTTCCTATTGATAACAACTGTATAATTTTTTTCTTAATTCTAACTTTAATTATAGACAACAAAATTAATAACGTTAGGCAACTTTTTAAAATGTAATTGAAAGAACTGTAAGTAATAAGTTAACGATAGTTTTGATTTTAAAACTAATGCTTAATGATGCCCGACATGCAAAAGTAACATGAAAAACTAGTAGATAAATAGTTAGACAAATAACTGAAATTCAAACGCACAAGTAATGAGACAATTTTTCAAATTGCGAAATGATGCATTGCTTAAAAATTGTACTTCACAAATGTGTAAAACGTGAAATTGCAGTTAATTGTACAAAAAATGAACAAAAAGTGTTTCAAATCAATAAAAAATAATTGCTAATTTTGAACAAAAAATAAAAATCAAAAACTGTTTAGCAAAACAGTTTTGTGACCTAAAAAATAACAAATTGTAAAAATTTATCTTAAACGCTGCAATTTTACGTAAATGATAAAAAGCATTTTTAGTCAACCTGTTAAAAGGGTGACTGAAGATAAAGTTGAATCAAAATTAAAATTTGTTTGTTTATTTGTTTGCAACCCAAAATGCGTTTGAATGTTTGAGCAAAATTTATTCAATTGAAAAAACGTGTAGTGAGCAATAGGCTACAAAATGAGTTATAAAAAAAATTAAAAGTTTACTCACTTGCGTTGATTCCTTGCCTGCTAGTCGACTGCTTCTTGTGCTGTTGCAAATTATTTATAAATATTTATTCTCAGTTGTGCTGTGTGGGGTTTTTGTCTGAGAGCAATCGCCGCCTCCAAATATGCCGACAAATGTTAGCGCAAGGGGCAAAATCTAATTACGAGGGTTTGCTTTTTGCTGTTGTTAAAATAATTAATTTTGAAAAATTGCAAACCACAGCAAACTGATGATGGTACAACTAAAAGCGGGTAGTAAAAAGTTGTACTACAATATTTTTAAATTTTTTATCACATTTTGTGAAACACTGCTGCCCGGAATGTTAAACACTGGTGATGCAAAAAACCGAAAAGTTTGCTCACTCCAGGTTTTAAAGTTTTTATCAAAATCATTTGACAACTGCCAAAATTTAAATATGGTGCACAACTGTAGTATGTAAATTTAAAAAGAAGCACAGCAGAAAGTGCTAAAAAAAGGCGATTGTGGTCGATTAGTGAGGCTGAAGTCGCCGGGAGCGTTCACCGACAATCGATGAGATGATTCGCTAAAATTTGTCAGTGTTGTTTGGCAGTTGGCGACGTTGTTTAGTTGATGCTTCTCTACGGTGGAAAGCTGCTGTGAAACTGTTAATCGCATGTTACGGATTTATGCGGGAAGTGGATGGGGCGGCTGGCAATTGCTGAAAGTTGTCAGTTGACACACACTGGGCGCCATTTGATGATGAAAAGTGGATGGAGACAGTCAGACAAATAGTCAGACAGTCAAACAGACAACTGACTGACTGAAAAGGGGAAAAAGGGCAAGGAGAAGAAAATATGTGTGACAGACGGGCAGTTTTATGCCGGCGGCAAAGGGTTCACTTTCGGAAAAGAGTGAGTCTGTCTACACTGTCTGCCTGTGTTTCCCTAGAACTTGCACCAGACTAAACGACCACTCAGCAGCACCAACTCAGTATGTAGGGAATGGCCAACACACAGTTCATGCCAACAAAAGATGGACGGCGATGTGCGACGATCGATGACAGATCAGCAGAGTAGAAGAGAAGAGTGCTCAACTGATGGCCAGAAACGAATCGGCTTTTACTGCTGCCGCCGTCGCCGTTGATTGTGAAATGAGATTTTTCGCTGAATGAAAAAGGGTCACACTGTCGGTCAATGGAAAAGATGTACACTTAAAACCCGAAAACCGGTAATGCTGGTGATTTGTTTTTTTCGCTTGCAAAAATGTCGAAGCAAAAAGATGTGTTGATTTTTTTATGATGTGCAGATTTTTAATGAAGTGGTAATTTGATACTTTGTTTGAAGGCATTCCTTTGCGAATAGTTTATGAATGTTTTGCATTTAATTGGTTACTAAATAATGATGAAACAAAAGCAAATTTATGACGAATAAAATCGAAACAAATAACAGTAAAAACTGATTTTCAGAAAAACATAATAGAGCTGGTTTCGTGTGGGGTTTGTGATCAGTCACTTGGGTCAATATTTCAAAATTGAATAAAACACTAATGATAAGGGTGGCAGTCAAAGAAGACAACACCAAGATAAAAAAATATGGAGAAACAATGATGAAGACAATGATAACAAGAGGTTCCACCAGTTTTATGTCAATCAGTCAGTTTAGCAGAAAAAAATATTTGCTTTGCAATTGGAGTTGGTGGTTCCGGTAATGCAGTGCTGCCGCCAAAGTTGACACAATGCTTGCCGATGGGCAATTGCAGCCACAGACTTGTGCAGTTTCTTGCAGCACTCCACTAAAGTTGAAAAGTTAAAAAAGAAGAGATCGAGAAGACGGCAGAAAGAGAAAGAAGAGAGAGAAAGAGAGAGAGAGAGAAAAAAAGCAAGAGCGTTGGGCGAGGGCGGCAAGTCGCGCCTGTTGCCGGCGCAAGTTGTATCCAGTTGGCGCAGCCAGAGAAACACTACTTGGCACACTATTGGCCACTACTGACCGCCAAAAAACAGACAGATCACTACCGAGGCAGACACAGACAGACAGAAGGGAGCGAAAGTTGAGTTGCAATGCTGTTGTTTCTGCTTTGGAGCTGGGTGACAAATGAAGAGAAGAGAAGAGAAGAGACAAAGTTGAGAAGTGTTAGAGAAAATGGTGATGATGATGATGATGATCGGTACCAGAAAGGATGACGGCGAGGAAGATCAAGTGACATCGACAACAAATAAACACACAGCACACTTCAAACTGGCTTCAGTCAAACTGGCTGGTAAACGGTAAAAGTCGGTGATGGTAATGATGATGAGGGTGGCGATGGTAAACTTCCAAAAACGGCCGAATACTAAAAGGCAAAATAAACCAAATGTAAAAACAGGTTAAATATTGGATAAGAACGGGCAACGGCAAAAACGATTGTTTTGCACCCGGTTTAGCCAGTGCTTTATTTGAACTAGTGCTAATGGAGATGAAAATGGCCAGAAATGTGCTTCAGTGTCATTTTGTCTGCAGGGTGCAGTGGGGTTACCTGTTTAGAAGTAGTTGAGGCACTGCACCAGCAGTTTCTCTCTTTCTCTCTTTCTCTCTTTTGGGCTCAATTTTTTTTTGTCTGTGACTGTGACACTGGGAGACAACTTGTTGGGTCACCGCCGATCAAGTCAATACTGCTGCTTTTGTCTGTCTATTTGTTTTTTTCTCTCCCCCTCTTTTTTTTCCTTTTTCATTTTTTCTCCCTTACTTCATATCAGTCAAGCCGCCGACGGTGTCTTTTCAGCCAATCAGCAGCACCTGAGCGTAAACGTTGAGCACATTGACAGTACTAAAATGACACTGGCTGCACAGAACTTAGCAGCAGCAGTTTTAGTCGCACTGTGATGCTGCTTTGGTAATGAACGAAGAAAGCAGTTTGCTGCTGTGTCGGTGACCGAGAGAATTAAACGCCTGAAGAGAAAAAACGAGAGAGAAAGAGAGAGGTTGTTGCTGTCTTGCAAAGGTGCAAGTGACAATAAGCAGTGCAACCGAAGTGCAGGGATGGAGGTGGAATGTAGTCGATGCAGTGACAGTAGCTGTAGTAACAGTAGCGGCAATTGAGAGGGATCGAATTATCAGAGGTGCCAGCAATTATGGCGCCAACGACAGCTGTGCGGCAAGCATTTGATTCGCTTAATTGCCCACAACACACTGACTACTGTCGGCTACTGCCCTTTAGCACGAAAAAGGAAGGAATCGAAATACGTTTGAGAGGCTATCGCTTGTGCGCGTGGGCGTCTAAACCACTTGTCGGCAAATACACGAGGGAAAATATTTTGTTTACCTAGATGATGCTTAATGATGCACCGTATGAAGAAAGAGTTACTTGAGCAACTTGCAGTTGAGATGCAGTTTAGAGCTTGCAAAGACAAAAATAACAAATTTTAAAAATAACAAATTTATCAGTTAACTTTAGAATATCAACGTTTGATTTTGATCTTAATTACAAAATTTGCTGATTACAAAGAGGAAAATTGTTGTTTAAAAGTTGAAGTTAACAACAATGTCAAGTCGACCGTTGATTTACTGGTGAATTACAACAACAGCAATAAAAAAGGCAGTTATTGAGAAAGTAAACTCACAACGTAGTTAAAACTTTAATGAAAAAATCTTGCAAAACAAGGCATCAGCAAAAGCTGTGGTCAGTTAAATCAATTGCAAGTTGGGCACAAAGGTTAGTGAAGAAAAAAACTTTTAAAATCAAACGGTTAAATGTGATTATTGTGGCGCGACCAACCAGTCGGAAGGAGACCACGCGACCAATTGCAGAAGATCGCCCAGCGGCGACCAGACACATGCTGCTGCTGCAGACGAGAGTCCGTCTAGACCAAAAAGATAAAGAGAAAAAGAGAAGGAGAGAACAAGAGAACAAGAGCAGTTACAGTGTGAAAACCCGGGCAGCATTGAACAGACGGACACAGTTGCACTTGGGTTTGAAGAGAGAGAGAGAGAGAGAGAGAGAGAGAGAGAGAGAGAGAGAGAGAAGAGAACAGAAAGAAAGGCAAAGATCACACTGTTCAGTGGTGGTGGTGGACTGGCTTTGAACTGGGCAAACTTGTGCTTCCCGGCACCCTCACTCTCTGTACTGGGAGGCATTGCATTGCATTTGATTCTCCAGTCAGCAATGGGCATTCTTTTGCCAAAGAAAAGCACCACTCTGCCTCGATCACTGCCAGGACGATGACGACGACCATTGCCTGCTATCATTTCATATTCGCATATGATTACTGGGCCGGCCACACAGGCTACACCAGTGGACAGTGCAAGAGCACAACTAGATCAGCCCCCTCCTCCTTCTCTTTCTTTTCCATTTCACGCTTTCCTCCATCATCCCGCATTTGACTACTACTTCAGCAATTGAACTGTCAATGTTAGTGCTGGGTCCTTGTTAGTGTTGGGTCTCCGTCCCAGTCTGATGTCTGTTGATCTGTTGAGCCTCTTGGTTGGTCTGTGATCGGTCTGAGCGAGTGAGTGAGTGAACAGTGTGCTGCACAAATGTCTGCTGTGTTGTGGCATCTGGCACTGCACTATTCTATCCGGTCTGGCCATCAATTGTGCTGGCCGAGACGGCAGTCAAAGTTTCCACTGCAAAGCAACAACAGCAGCAGCGTCCGAGGGCAATTACCATTGCGAATTTAGTTTTTATTATCATTATTATTATTATTATTACAACTGCAACTTGCTATAAAGTATTACTATTTTTCATTACTATTAATATGGCCTCTCTCTCCTTCTCTCTCTCTTTTTCTTCTGCTGACTGACTGCTCCTCTGTCAATGTGTGTGTGTGTGTGTGCTGAATGAGGGTGATGGTGGCAGTGACCCTCCCTCCTCCCTAGCCTCGCTTTTGATGTGCTAGAACTAATTTTACAACGCCGCAGTTGTTGTAATCGTTCATCGTTCTAAAACATACTCTCCACTACTTTAATGTATGTGTGTCTGTGTCTGTGTCTGTTTGTCTGCTGCTGAAAAGTTCTGCTACTTCTTACAACGTTGTGAACAGTGCCCAGTGCACGAAGCATGCCAGCAGTGCCAATTGTTTGAGGATCTTTCTTTCCAACTGAATTGTGAAACAACTTTGCAGCTCACTCACTTTTCAGCAGTCAGTTGAGCAGTTGAGAGGTAGCAAGAGAGAGAAGGGATGAGGGCAGATGTGAAAGGATTGATGGAGCAGTGTATGCTTTTGCCAATAAAGGGTGACCTTTCACTCTTGCCTTTAGTTCGGTTGTCTTTTTCTCTCACTGTTTGGCAAACTTCTTAAGCTCTTTTCCTCTTATTTGGCCTCATGCGATGCGGGGGAAAGCAAATCGGTGAGCTAAGTGACCTAAAGGTCAAAAAGGTGGCAATGAGAAATGAAGAAAAGATTGCGTCGGGTGGGTTTTTGAATGGAGCTCTGTAGCAGATTTGGTCAGGCAGTTGACGGTTTCGCAATGTGACCGGCGTGTCGGTTGCCTGTGCTTCACTCACTTACTCACAAAGCAGTCTGCCCTTGTTCCCCTTCTTCATCTTCTTTTTCACTTTTTAGTGCTCGACATTGCGCAGTCCAGCACAGGCCGAATAAATTGCCGATTAAAAAGGCACAGCCGTGGCAGGCAGCAGTGGCAACAACGGCAGCAGCAGCAGCAGCAGAGGCAACAACTCAACTTTTGATGCCAATTTAATGGTTTTTCCTTTCGAATACAAATTAACTTTTAATGTAACTTTTGCGAGTCACTGCAAAATGAGTGGACTGTTGTTCTTATTTTTGTTGTTGTTGTTTAAATTGAATTTGAACTGCTGCTGCCGCTGACTGCACTGACTATGCAGGGCGCATTCCCTCAAACGCTTACCACTGTCTACTTTGGTGTCGGCATTGATCAGTTCAATGTGCAATGTTCAATGTGAGCAGTGTGTGTCCAGTGTTGGAGTAGTTGTGTCGGATAGTCTGCATGTGTTTGTCTATCAGTCAATTGAGTGTTGAACAAAGTTCAGTCAGCAGTGGATGTCCAAGTTGCCGACTGTTTGTCTGCGTGTGTTAGGAAAATTGCATGAGAGGAATCATTGAATATGATTTTAAACAATAAAAAACAAACACTGCACACTGTGTGAATTGGGCAGTGGGCAGTCAATTTTTTTTCTGTTTACTCAGACAAGCATTTGTAAATTGATAACAGAAATAAAATGAGTTATAAAATAAAAACTGAATTCATTGCTCTGAATTCCATATATTTGGAAGTTAGCAACTTTCACACAAGTTTTACTGATCTTTTATTTTGTTTTTGATAATTTAACAACAGCATCAATTTTAGTAAAAAAGAAACTCCGTCAATAGCCAACTAGTCCGATCGACAAACAGTGCCCGAACTTTGAACAGTGCCGTAAATTCCTCATCATCAGTTGCAGTGTTGGTTTGCTGTATTTGTCGGTGCAGTACACTGACACTGGTGGGTGCAATGGTCATTGCCATTGCCAGACACTGACGCTGACCACTGCTCAGACAGACAATAGAACAACTGCAGGCAATTGCAATTGAAGCAGCAACAACAGCAGCAGCACAACCCTCATGCATTTTGAAGTGTCTCCCTTTCGATGGGGCATTGTGAAACACACTTTACTGCCTGCGACCCTTTACTGCTGCCATTGAGTGGTGGCGGCGGTGAGGAGTTGCCACTCTGCTCTGCTGACCACTCATTGCCCAGGCTCATTGAGCCACTGAGCACTGCTGACAGAGATCTCCCTGACAGTGTTCACTTCTCACTCACTCACAGACACACAAGCACTCTCAAGCACACTGCACCCGGTGATGGCATTCCACTCAGTACCATTAAAATGCACAACTAGAAAAATTACTTTTTATTCTATTTTATTACATTATTCAACAACGACAACAAAAAGTGGCCAATGGCGGACAGCTCCGGACTGCCCAAAACTGAAGTTTGCAGGGGCAATATGTGTCGCTAAGCGTCGCTTGAGTGATATGAGCAAATGACTCTTTTGCCAGCACTCCACCAACACTCAAATTTGAGGGTGACAGAAACTATGATGATGACAACTGAACTAGCTAGCTCGTTTTCGCCTTCTCCTGTCCTTGACTGTGACTAGGAGGTGAGCTGAGGTCGCTGAGGTTGTTAGGGTGGCTAGCAAAACGAAGCACAAAGTCTTCTTTTCACACTTTTGATGACAGCACTGCTGTTGCTGCTGCTAATGATGCCGGTGCTGGTGTCGTTGTTGGTTTAGGGGCCGGGGGTTGCAATGCGGACACCGATTATTGAGGCAGTGCCTGTTAATGGGCAAAAATTAGAACTTGCTGAAGAAATACTGTTGATGAATATTTGGCAAATCAGCCCCTACTGACCACTACCATCACCACCACCACCATTACACAGTCAATTTAGTAGGCCTATGTGTGTGTTTGCCTTCCAGTGTGCACAGTTTAATGTTTACGCAGTTGATGCGTCGTCGTCGTCAGCTGTGTGGCAGAGCAGTGCCAGCGCAGTGCTGATCACCAGTTCTTGTTGACCAGACAGTTGGCCGGCAGTTTACTTTGTTTGTACTTTTGCTGACGCACATTTAATGTCCACAGTAATAACAAGCCCAACGTTTAGTGTGTGTGCTTGCGATTGTGTTTGTTGGTTGTTGGTTTAGCCGGCAATACACATACCTCCTCAGAAATGGGCACACATTTGAACGGAAAGATAAAACTGAGCCAAACTGAAGGGAGGCTGATCATTGCAAATTGTTTTACCGAGAACTGACGCCCTCTCTGTAAACTGCTGTCCAGTGTGTCGATGTTCTGAAATGAAATTGTGCAAAATTTTGTCTACACTGTTAGCTCAGCGGACGCACTTTGACCTTTCAGTAAGTTCCTCTGTTGTTGTTAGCACACACACACACACACACACACACACACTACCGGCAACAACTGCTAATTTGCACAGGCATAGACATCGGCCAAAACAACTTCTTTTGACAAACAAACTGTCTGCAATTTGCCCGTCAACAATTAAAACATAACGCTAGTGTCATTCTTCACTGACATTTTTTAGAAATGTAAACACTGCCCTCTACAAAACAGACTGGTCAAGTACTGGGCAAGACAAAATTGATTCCTTGTTGATAAAAAAACTAGTAAAAAACGAATGCTGTTGCCATCTGCAAACTTTGAAAACGGCCAGTGCAAGAAAAATAAAAAAAGCGGAAAAAGAAAGAACCTCGTGTGCCTAGTCTGGCAACTGATCAAAGCTAGTCGGCAGTGTGTGTGTGTGTGTTCGCTCTTTTCTTCTTCTTTCTTTTTGCAATTTCATTTAAAGTGTTTTGTTTTTGCCCTGCAGCCTCTTTGAACATTATCGCCGGCCTGTGTTTACGCTTGGAAGCGATCAACTGGCAGACCGTGCACACAAACACACAGCTAGGCAATTCGGTAAACATTGACCGTGCGTGAGTGCCGTTCTGTTTTTCAGAAAACCAACATGATATAAATGCAAAACATGGTCGAAATACCCTCACAGCAGTTATTGGTTATTAACAATGTAGTGTCACAACCACACTAGCCAATAACACTGACAAGTTTTAAAAACTCCTAATTTTGACTCATTTTAAACTTGTGACAATAAAGTTAAAGCTGTTGTTTTTCAAACCTAAACAACATAAACTAAACTAATAAAAATCTGAATAAATATTTAAATTTATCATTTAATCGTTAACTTTGACAAAAACATTAAAACATCTATTATATGCCAAAAACATTGATTAAATGCATTAGACATTGAAGCTGATTGTTAAAAACGAAAAAACAATGTTAAGTCTAAAAGCACTCTGACTATATACTTCACACTTAGCAGTAACTGACTACAAAAAAGAATGTTAACAAATTTTTTAATTGAAGCAGTAAATGACCGGATTCAGTGTACAAATAGCCTATTTAGCAGGTATTGCTGCATTTTTTTACACAAAACACCGGTTCATTATTAAATGTTTTGAAATAAATTTATGATTTACACATTTGTGAGTTTGATTGTTCTAGTTGTACATAAAGAAAAAAAATGTAAATCAACAAAAATGAAACAATTTCATTGGACAGAAAAGCGTTTTGGCGTCAATAAATTAACGCCAACACATCTACATAGAAAAAGATGTACATTAAAAAATATAAATTGTACAGAAAAAGGGTTCAGATTGATTGATTGAATTGAAAAACGAAATTATTTGCGATGCGAATGGTGGTTTTTGTTTGTAAATGTGTTCAGTAGAAATTAGTGCACAAGATAGGGTGTGTTTTAACAAAGTGGTAATGCAGTCCAGAAAAAAAGAGACGACAGTTGTTTACTTTTCCTCCTCATCATCTTCCGCCTCATCAGAGTCATCATCATCATTGTCGCTCTCTACCAGATCCGAATCACTGACAGCACTGTCATCATCCTGATCCTGGTCCTCTTCATCCTCGGAAATTTCCCACTGAGGGTGCGTTTCAATTTCTTTGGGCGCTTCTTTAACGTCAATCTGCAAACAAAAGTTAACAGTTAGTATTGAAGTGATGAGTTTAGCTAAAAACAAGCAGCGCAGATACGCACCTTAATTTGCTTGTCATAGTCCATATCGACATAGGAATCACATCTCACATTGACCGTGTACTGGTACGAGCCGGGCTTCATCGGCGCGGTGAACTTCAGCTCGACGTCCTCCTTCTCCACCAGATTGGTCATGAAGTAGGGCACGGTGATCAGACTGAGCGTCTTCTTCCGCTCGGTGATGTAGATCCACCAGTGCTCCTGTTTGTCCTCGGGAAAGTACGGGCAGTGGACGCTGTGCGAAATCTTGGACATCACCTGGAAGACGTCCTTCTTCGGCACGTCCGGCTTGATGTCATCATCCCAGTCGTTCTCGTCGTCGTCGTCGCCGGCGTTCAGGTGGCCGACGCCGCCGTTTTCGGTGATGGCGCCCTCAATCTCCTCCTCCGAGTCGACCTCACTTGATTCATTGCCCGAGCCGTGCGCATCTGCCTCGTCATTGGACTCATCGCCGTGTTCAGAGTGCGACGATTTGGTCACCGCAGTGGAAGAAGACGCCGAAATCGTGGGAGCAGGAGCAGCACTCTGACCAGGTCTGTTCTGATTCTGACGACCTCGATTCGGCGGCGGTTTGTTCTTCTTGCCCTTATTCTTCTTGCTCTTGGCATTGCTCGACTTGCTCCACACTGCCTTGGTCTGCTTAGTTGCTGCTGGCTTGTTGTTGCTGTTCTGCACCTGGTTGGCGTCCTCATCCTCGTCATCATCATCGGCAGCAGCAGCAGCATTTCCGCCGCCGCTGCCGTCCACCGCTGGGGAGTCACTCTTGTTGAAGACCGCCGACATGTCCTTCCGCGTGATGGTGACGGTAACGGTGACCAGCGCCCCGGCGGTGATCTTCCCGCCGTCCTCGTCGTCCAGCACCTCCGAGCGGACGTCCACCTCGAGGAGAGGGAGGTGGCCGAGGAACTCGACAATGTCCTCGTACTGCTCGTCACTCAGCTGCCGGAGCATGTTCCGCCGCTCGGAGTCCTCCAGCTGGGCCACTTGCGTCATGTTGCGGATGTTCCGCTTGCGATTGCTAAAGTGCCGCAGCATCTCCTCGTTGACGTGCGGCAGCTGCAGCAGCGGGTTCTTGTTGACGGGCAACGCCTGGACGAGCAGCGCATTCAGCTTCATGGAGTTCTCAATCGTCTCCAGACTGGGCGACCGCTGAATGCGCCGCGTGATGGCGAGCAGCGTCAGCTGGGCGGCGCACTGCACGAACTCCTGAATGAGGTAGGGACACTTTGCGAGGATGTACTTCTTGTCCACGTCCAGCGTCGTCTGCGGCAGGGGCAGGCGGTGGAGGTGGGCGTACAGCAGCGACCGCGCCTTGATGCTGTAGGGGAAGCAGAGGGGCGGGTCGCGCTGGTCAGGCATCAGCTGCACCTGCGGCGTGGCGGGGATCTCCTTGATCAGCTTGGGGATGTCCTTGTTGTCGGAGGGCCGCTCCACAATTTCGCCGTTGTGCTCCTTGTTGAACTCAAAGGCGCCGCTGATCACCTTCAGCACGCGGTGCATGTTCATCGTTTGCGTCTTGTGGATGTAGAAGTAGAAGAGCTGCGACGTGTCGAGCAGGACCTTGAAGCCGCCGCCGTACTTGGAGGAGTTCGCCCACCAGATGCGCACGCCGATGGGCATGGCGATCATCAGCAGCAGCACGTACACCATCAGCACGATCATCGAGTTCTCCTTCTCGACGATCCACGAGGGCAGGGCAATGCCGAAGGACATCGCCCCCGGACCGTCCGGATTTCCGTACTCTTCCCAGTTCTTCCGCGAAGCTTCGTCCGTCAGGGCGGCGTAGGCTTTGGAGATCTTCATGAAACGTTTTTCATTGCCCGTCTCCTTGTCCGGGTGGTAGACGAGCGACAGTTTGTGGTAGGCCTTCTTGATTTCCGCCTTTGAAGCACCGGCGTCAATGCCCAGAATTTCAAACGGGTCAAATGTGACGTAATCCGGCTGAATGTGGGCCACCTTGTAGGCGAATGCCAGCAGGAATATCCAGGAAATAATGATGCCGATTTTACTAAAAAAAACGGTCAAATCATCATTAAAATATGATCAGTACCAACAATTACCTAGACAGTTTTACTTACATAAACCGTTGTTTCACTTGTTGTGTAGGTTCTTTTGATTTCATGTAATTCTGCTTCATGGCGCAAGCATCACAATGGCATTTCTTTTTCTTACTAGTGGTCTCCACTTCTTCGTGTTTTTCTTTGCGCGGCCAGTAAAAATAGGTGACTGGAATGACCACTAGTGCCATGAATGTTAGCACAAAGTAGTAGAAAGTGGTGCCACTTTCATCATACTGAAACTTGGTTCCGGCCATTTTGATCTGAAACAAAGGGTTATTTTATTAGCATTTTTTAAAATTATGATGCAATTTTTAAACAAACTAATAAAAAACTTACAAATTAAAATGAGAACGTTGGTGTTGAGAAAATATCAAAATTATAAGATAAACAAACTATTCTAAAACAAAAAAGGTTAGTCAAATTAGTAAAACGAAAAAGTCAAATTGGTATTTCAAAACTTACTTGTACTAAAGTAACATTGACAAAACTTTACATGACCACTTGAACTTGACTTTTCTGTACAATTCAGTTCAGTTCACAAGTGTTGCCTGAACGACGTGGTACGCCAGTAGTTGAATTGTAAAAATGTGCCAAACGAGATTCAGAGAGTTGCGGTGAGTGAGAAGGATGAAAGAAAAAAGTCGGCGCCAGGCAAACAACAACTTCTAATTACAGTTAGAGAATGAAAGAGAAAAAAAGAGAAAAAGACTTGATGTAATCAGCGATCAAGGGCGGCAAAACTCTCTACTCTTCAGCAGCAGTAGGCCAATTCTGCACTCTACACGTAAGCAGAGCTATGCTGAATAGTGGATCGATATTATTGGCAGGGGAGAAGAAGAAGAGCCGCAAACGATTTGAAGATGATTACGGCAAACGGCAATATGGGTGATTGCCGATGACACGTTGACTGACTGATTGACTTCGCAGAGAGGGAGAGAGAGAGAGAGAGAGAGAAAGAGAGGGAGAGAGAGAGCAGGCAATGTGGACACTCTTAGACTCTGTGACGTGTGGTAAGCAGCGCCAGTGCGGTGGCAGTGTAGCAGTGTCGCGCCAACCAGCAGACTGCAGCAATCACTGACTGCTACTGCTTCTGTCAGTCCAGCTCTCAATAAGGTATACTTGCAGACCTCCTTTTCAGGCCACTTGTTGGTGGTAGTAGAATGGAACAAACAAACAAGCACCACATTGACCAAAACGGCCGGGTAGTGCTGCGGGTACGGCTCGGCTCGGCAGCAGAGTGAATCAGAGCGGCCAGTGAAGTTCCAAGAGCTGGCCAGTGCAGAGAGAGAGAGAGAGAGAGAGAGAGAAAGAGAGTTCACTCAGTCGGCGTGTGCTGCTGCTGCGGTTGGTGGCCTATCTGACACTCACTTCGGCATGTCTGCCTGCGTAGACTTACTGCCGTCCGCTGCTGCTGCTGCTGCAGCTCCAATCTGCTGATGCTGGCACTGCACTGCACACACAACGCCTGAACTGGCTTACTCACTGCTCACCAGCGCTCACCACAGCCACCACCAGTGCTGCCGCTGCTAATGTGACGTGGGCTGTGTGTGTGTGTGTGTGTGTGTGCGTGTGCTGGGGGACGGTAGCGCCACCGGCACAGTGGCGACGGTGGTGGCGCACGACTCGGGCGACCAGTGCGCGCCACCGCCACCGCCACCACCACCAGCGTGCCACTCTGATTGCCGGAGAGCAGCCGGTTTGTTGTTGTGTCTTTTGCTTGCGCTTTGCGGCGGCTTTTTCCCAGTGGCAGCTTTTTTTCCTGGCAGATTTTGGCAGCTAGTGAAGGCGGAGACCGCCGGTACTGTTCCTCTGCGCGACTGAACACCTCAAGTCTAGGCAGCTGGTACCGCCTCTTCTCCACTGTTGACAGCGAAGTTTCAAATTTTGTGTAAGTAATGTTGCCGTATTGATTTGCTTTTTTTTATTTGGTTTTGTTATTGACGATTTACTGTTGATTGCTGTTAAATCTAGAAGTTTAAAATATTTATCAACAATTAATTTGTTTTGTTGTTTACTAAATAGTTGATTTCCGATCTGTTGTTTTGAAAAGCTGTCTTTAAACTTGATCTCTTAGCAGTTTTTGCTGTACCAAAAGTGTAAGTAAAATGCATGTTTTGATTTTAAGTTTTAGGGTCTAGTTTAAACAAGAAGTTATTATATTTTGCTAAACAGAATTGTCCTACACACTTAAAATCATTTTATTATTTTTCTTTTTAAAACATTAAATTTAAGTGCATGTTGTTTTGCTTCAGAAAGTTTAAACAAACATTTGGAAGAAATTGAATTCTTTACTACTTGTTGTGTGCTTGCAATTCCTTGCTCAATCTTAATGTTTGAGGTGGATGCACTTTAGGGAAGTAGGACAACATATCAATTGACTTTGCAAGCATGTTTTTGCATGCAACAATTGCCAAAGACAACTTAACTGTTCGTGCATTCAGTTGAATCGATGTTTACAGTCACGCTTGACGTTGAAAATGTTTTCAATTGTTATTCTCTCAACAAGTTTATTTTCAAGTTTTTAAACTAATTTTAACAAATTTGATTAGTTAGTTACATTTACTTAATTGTTAGAGTTTTTAGCATTTATAGTTTTCTATCAATTTAAATTTTACTAATTTCAGTTTGCTAAATATACTTATTTAAACTTTTGCCCGTTTATTTTGCGTGCATATTTAGTGCATTAACTTACAAATTAGTTTTTAGAATACTAATTTTGTCTTGTTATCACTTTAACAATCTTATCAACAAGAGTTGGTTCACTTGGAAATATGAATTTTCATAAGTGGCGTTTATTTTCAAACCAAGTGTATCTGTTCATGCAGTTTGACCCCACCAGTTATTTCCTTCTTTTAAGTTGACTTTTGCTTTATCAATTTTAAATGATAAAGTGTGTTTGTCTGACAGCAATAAAAAGTGGCAAACTGATGACCGTCAGTCTAGCAATCAGCCAATGCTCTTCCCCCTCTTTGATCAGTTTATTAATTGTAAAGCCGTTGTGTGGCAGATACTGTCAGCACACAGTTGAAAGCTTTTATTCTTCAGCCAATTTAGCTGTCTTTTTTCTTGTCAACTTTATTGTTTACACGGCCGGTAACTTCATTTCCTGCAATTAACTTATGCATTAACTGCTCTGCATCATCGTATCACCATTTTTCGGTCATTTTTGCCAACCACTTGTGTTTACTCGCTTTTTTTGCTATCTGTTAGGTTTCTTTTAAAGCAAAAGTCGTTGCCTAACTCTCTAAACTTGTTTAAACTGTCAGTAGTAGTATCTTCTCACTTTCTCTCTTGACTTTACCCTCCTGGCAACAGTCCGATGTTAACCCTCTGAGGTAAAAGTGTAGAGCTTGGAAATCACTTCTGTCTACAGCACCGTCTGTGGTCATTTTTATGCTGACTTTCTTATCAGCAATTGGGCATCAGAGTTATTTGATGTCTCGTGATGTCTGAAAACTGTCCACGCAGAAAGAATGCTGTTGAAACGAAAAAGTATTTAAGAGGCAGTCGTCATTGTGAAGGAGCTAATTTGACAAAAATGTCCAACTGATGATGTTGTTTCTGTTTTTTTAAACTTGTTTCCAAGTTCGAATGTACTTTTTCATATCTCTGCATCTAAACGCTTTTCTTTTGAGTAAATAAACATTTTTAAGCGTTTTTGAATGTGTTTTTGTCGTTTATATTAGCTTTGTTTAATTAAATAACATTTTTTGTTAGCGTGATTTTTTTGTTTTAGTTTTAAATTAGTTTTTTTGTTGTATTTTCAGTGTACTTTTTATTATCGCACATCTAATGACGCATTTAAGTTCAATTTTAATTCTTTACTATCATTCAACCAAACCGGTTGCATAAACTGGATTACTCTTAGGTTTCTAAAATCTGTGTTTGTCAAACAGGCTTCAACTTGTTTAATGTCATATTTACTCTGTTTACAAAACATATAGTAACATTTTCTGTTTTTATTATTTTAGATTAAAAAGTATTCAATCATTGCCCAGCAATGTGCGGTATTTTCCTTTGCATTTGCGATCAGTCAAATGCTGCCACCTCAAAAGAAGTAAGTAGTGTTTTGATGTTTTAAGTATTTTAACTTTAACTAACCATTTACTAATTTCTGATTACCAGATTCTGAAAAATGAAACCATTCACTACTATTTATCTCGTCGTGGTCCTGATTACTTTGAAAAGGTCAACTTGAGCCACCAGTTTGAAGATCAATCAGTGGCCTCCTTCACTTTGCTCAGTTCAGTGTTGCAGTTGCGCGGCTGCTATGTCACCAACCAGCCGGTCACCAATGAGGACACTGGCTCAGTTCTTCAGTGGAATGGGCAAATTTTTGCCCGGCTTGACCAAGAGCTGAACGCCGAGCAGTCGGACACTGAACAGCTGCTCGAAGCTCTGAACGGCGCAGAAGATGTGGAGAAGCTGCTGGCCGTCATTGGCTCCATTCAGGGTCCGTGGGCTTTCACCTACTGGGACAATCGTGCCAAGCGACTTTGGGTCGGCCGAGACATTCTAGGTCGTCGAAGTCTGTGCTGGAACACTAATTTGTAAGTGTGTATTTGGATGTTATTTTGACGATTATTTTAACTGTTGACGGGTTTTTTAGTCGAGATCAAATACTGCTTTTCTCCTCCGTGGCTCAAATCTACGTTCAGCCTGAAGCTCCACCAGCTAAGCCGCTAGGCGGCAAAATCAACCCCGCCGATTTGGTCTTTGAGGAGATTCCCACATTTGGCATTTACTGCTTCGAGTTTGGCGCCCACCCCAACCTGGCCGAGGTGATCAGCAATGTTCGCCACTACGCCTGGAGCCGTTCCATCTCGGGAAAACCAATGGCCGCCAAAACCAGTCTGCCCGAAGAGCTGCAACTGCACTCGCCCATCACAGTGCCTCTGAACTGTGCCCTGCCCGACGAGGCCACTGCCGCCAAACTGGCCTCTTCCGCCGCACTGGAGGGCACCTTGGAGAAACAGGCGTTTTCTACAATTCCCTCCTCGGTGGCGGACCAGTTTGGGCAGGTGCTGGCCGACGCGGTGAAGGTGCGCACCGGAAATCACCACGACGTCTGCCGAAAGTGCTTCGCCCGCTACGTCCGAAAGAGCGAACGGGTCGGTGAGAACAGCGGATCGGATCGGTCGTACTCTTCCGAATCAGACGACGAGCTTCGCAGTGGAGTGCAGCCGCAGAAGGACCCAAAAATAGGTGGCGGCGGCAGCAAGACCATTAACGGCATCACCTTCCGCGAGTGCTGCCACGCCTCGACGGCCATCCTCTTCAGCGGCGGCATCGACTCGACGGTGATTGCCCTGCTCGCCGACGCCTCCGTGCCCGCCCACCTGCCCATCGACCTGCTCAACGTTGCCTTCAACAACGACGCCCCCGACCGGGAGACCGGCCTGAGGGCCTGGGAGGAACTCCGCCAGCTGCGACCTTCGCGCAAATGGAACTTCGTCTCCATTCACATCAGCAAAGAAGAGCTGGAGACGTACCGGGCGAAACACATCCGCTACCTAGTGAAGCCGCTGCAGACCGTTCTCGACGACAGCATCGGCTGCGCCATCTGGTTCGCCACGCGCGGCAAGGGCCTGCTGATGCAGGAGCCCGGCGAGATTACCACCTTCACCGGACAGACGCGCGCCCGGGTGGTGCTGCTGGGCATGGGCGCAGATGAACAGCTGGCCGGATACTCGCGACACCGAAAGGCATTTGGAAGTGGCCGTGGCGGAAACGGAAATGGCAATGGCAACGGAAGCAACGGCAGCAACTGGGCGGCCCTGGTGGCCGAAATCACCACCGATGTGGAGCGCATCTCGACGCGCAACCTCGGCCGAGACGACCGCATCACCGCCGACCACGGCATTGAGGCTCGCTTTCCCTTCCTCGACGAGTCCGTCATCAACTTCCTCAACGGACTGCCCGTCTGGCAGAAGTGCAATCTCCATCTGGATCGCAGCAGGGGCGAGAAGCTGCTGCTTCGCCTTCTCGCCAGTCGACTTGGCTTGCAGGCAACGTCTCAACACCTAAAACGGGCCATTCAATTTGGATCTCGAATTGCCAAATTGGAGGAGCGCACTGACAAGGGTGATAAAGTTTGCTCGCGTTTGTCTTGCTAAAAAACACAGTCAAATCTATTTTTTAACCCTACACATTATAAACTTAAATGAATTGATATGTTTACTAAAGTTAATGGCGTTAAAAATAAACTGTTTGTTTAAAATATTTATTTGTTTACAAAAATGTACAAAGCTGCTTTTTTACTAAAATTTTGGTTAAGTACATAATGGTATTATTTCATGTTGAAAGGCAGGGAGAGCGTGAGCTGATAGATAAGGTTTATTCAACTATAAGATAGAGAATAACTAACTCACTACAGTGAGATACACCACTCTAAATAGAGTGGAAGAACAATACTTGCAAGTTCCAAAATCACAGAGGTTCTAAAACCTAACATTTCATACATAAACTAATCAATTTTTTTAGAATATTGACAGAAAACATTTCATCTTTTCACCTTTCCATCTCTCTACGAGGCCACCACCACCAGTCACTCTCTTCTTGAAGTGGCGTCATTTGCCACTTTTTCTATTTCGACATTATAAACATTCTCCTCTTCCTCATCTTTCGGTTTGGGATGCTCTTCGCTGACGCATCAACACTACACATCCGCTTTTTCTGCGCTGCCCGGCCTGCTTCCGGTTGGCTCTAGAGCAGGCTAAAGTGACCAGAACGGCCAACGCAGCTGCTAAAGCTAAAGCTAAAACTGTTGTTTCTGTTTCTGCTCCTATGGCTGTTGTCACTTTTAACACTGCTTCTCCAAATGACACTCAAACTGAAACAAAGACTGCTTTTTTAGAAACGGCTGCAATGCCTAATGAAGGTAAACAGTTTGCAGAAAAAGCATTATCACCATTTCCAGAACCACCACTACCACAACCACCAAAAACTCACACAAAACTTCGGATTCGCAAGAATCCACAGCCTCAAAAACTGTCAAAAATGGAAAGCGTTCCACTAGACGGAAATTTCCAGGAGATGCTGTTAACAAAAAGCGTTCTCTCCGCCAGACCGTTACCCTGATGATGGTACGGCGAGGTGATGTGATGCACGATTTGCCGGTTCTCGCAGAATTCTTTGAATTCTCTACTGTCAAACTGCGTCCCGCCATCTGTGGTCAGCGTCCTTGGTTCTCCAAACCGGCTGAAGACGTCTCGCTGCAACCATCGGATGACAGTTTTTGCCCTCGTGTCATCCAGAGGCTTGGCCTCTATCCACTTGCTGTAGGCGTCCTGGAGCACGGCTACGTACGTGTAGCCGTCTGAGTCAGTGAGCGGGCCACACAGGTCGAGGTGCACCCGCTCAAAAACCTCATCGCTCTCTCTGGCGATCATTTCCTCTTTGTGCGGCTCCAGGTCGTCCTTCTTTGTCTGGCACGTGAAGCACTTTTTCAGGTGCAGTTTTACGTCATTCTTCCAGTGCGGCCAGTAAAAACGAAGCCGCACTGCCTCGGTACATTTGTATATACCGAGGTGGCCAGCATCGTCATGCACTGCTACCAGAATTTTCTTCTTCTTGTTTTGGTCGTCCACACAAAGGCGCTCTGCTCCATTTTCAAGCAGGTACACCTTGCAGTCCTTTTTCACAAACTTGTTCGGTTCTCGAGCCATCATCGTCTCCAACGTGTCAAAGGGTTTCGCCCTGATCAGCCCGATTTCGATACGGCTCAGGGCGTCAGCCATGACGTTGTCCTCTCTTTGCACGTACTCGATCCCGGCGATGTCGTACTGCTGCAAGTGCAGGGCCAACCTGCCCAGCTTTCCAGGCAGGTCCACTTTAGTCAACAACCATTGCAGTGGCTTGTGATCGGTCTCGATGGCAAACTGGCGTCCCAGTAGGTAGTAATGCCACTTGTCGAAGGCCCACAGGATGGCCGTCGCCTCCCGCTCGATCGTTGAGTAGCGTTTCTCCGTGTCGCTGAAGGTGCGCGACATGAATTCCACCACTCGACGCTGGCCCCCGACGTCCTGCATCAGGACAGCGCCCGTCCCTTTGTCCGAAACGTCGGATCCCACGATGAAAGGGTGGTTCAGGTCCGGGAGGTGTGTGGTCGGGTGATTGACCAGCTCCACCTTCAGTTTCTCGAATGCTAAACTGCACTCGCTTGTCCACGTCAGCTTCTTTTCCTTGGCAGCCTGGTACAGAGGCTGCGTCATTACCGCAAAGTTGGGTACCTGAAAAAGCCAGGTCTCTGAAAAAACCCGCCAACCCCAGAAACCCTTTCAGAGTTTTGGGGGTCTCCGGAGCAGGATAGTCCTTTAGGACTTTGGCCTTGTCCTCTTTGATGGTTCTCTTCCTTTTTGTGATCCGGTACCCGAGGAAGTCGATTTCACTTACGCCAAAATAGCACTTCTCAGCGTTGAGCAGCAGTCCGGTTTTTCGAATTCTCTCGAGTGCCTCTCTGACGTGTTGTTTATGTTCGGTTTGATTTTTCGAAAAAATCAACACGTCATCGAGGTAAACGAAGACGAATTTCAGGTTTCCGAAGATCCTAGTCATCATCCTCTGGAACGTAGCTGGCGCATTGCACGCTTCAAAGGTCATGCGTTTAAACTGCCACAGGCGTCGATCAGCAGCAAACGCCACTTTTGGACGGTCTTCCTTTTTCAGGGGCACTTGGTAGTACCCCTTCCGGAGGTCTAGTTGGTAGAAGATGCTAGCCTGTACCACCAGCTCAAAAAACTCATCGACCCGAGGCATGGGGAACTGATCTTTGACGGTGATCGCGTTCAACTGCCTCAGGTCGATGGTCATCCTGAGGGATCCGTCCTTCTTCTTGATGGCCACAATGGGAAATTGCCACTCGCTGTTCGACTCCTCGATAACGTCCTCCTTCAGCAGTTCATCCACGTGCTCCGACACAGCGCTATCGTAGTGTGCCGGAATACGCCGACCGCGGATCGCGATCGGTCGGTGATCACCGGTGTCGATCCGGTGCTCGACCACGTCAGTCAGTCCGACGCCTTGCATCAGGTCGGCGAACTCTTCTAAAATCTCCTTCTTCAGCTGGTCCTTCTCTGGCGCCTCTTTTTCCTCTTTTTCTCCCATCGTCACAGTCAGGACCGGTCGGGCAGGTTGCTCCAGTTTTGGCGGCTCGTTGTCCTGGAGATAGGTGTCCTCGTCCACCACCTCCGGTTGTTGTGGAGGTGGTTTTGTCAACGTCAGCTTTCCTGTGGACATGTCCACCACCCCACCGTACTTTTGCATCAGGTCT
>JAALOO010000049.1_pt1 | contig 92711 bp, 63 predicted proteins | sample 7257641 | NCBI WGS metagenome assembly JAALOO01 (sample SAMN14085613, study PRJNA598686) | mite metagenome | biome: ENVO:01001000; feature: ENVO:01001002; material: ENVO:01001226; isolation source: single female mite from University of Michigan culture on fish food culture... ...
TTCAAGTTCTAACTTTTTGTTTGAAAATCATCGTTTATTTTTGCATGGTCCTTTCAATCAGTACACAGCTGCAAGCGGAAATGATCAGGCGGTAATTTACAATGACAAACTAACTGCTGTGACCGGCAGTTGCACTGCAGTGGACACACTTTCAAACACACGCATTCACACAATTCGACAAACAAGACATTTAGACAGCAGTGAAGTAAAGTGGATTTCTGCAGACAGACAGTACTGGAGGAGGAGGAAAAGGAAAAAAAGAAGAAGTGCCAAGTTGATTCTTTCCTCTCCCGCGCTCCCTTTGTCCGAGAATGTCCCTAGCGCACCACTTGCCCTGACTGTCAATTGTCTGTGCAAATGTGTGTGTGTGTGTATTTGTACATGAATAGCTTCGTGTTGGAATGATTTTTCTTTTCTATTCTTGGCAATCGCCTTCCAATTAGCCTCTCATGTTCATCGTATTATTCTGTCTTGGCGTAGCTTCTCTTCAAAGTGGGCACTTGGGTGGCCTCAATTAGGAGGCGCAAATGCTTGCTTTGCAGACAAATTGGCTCGCTTCGGTGAGAATCTACAAAAATCGATTCGTCGATGTCGATTTGCCTTCACACCATTCACCATCACTCTCCGCCATCTCCAAACCCCTATCTTCGATACTGCCATTCAGGCAAGCTGACACACAATCTCGTTAGTGCAAAAAACTCAAAATGTTCGTCGTAACAGGCTAGTTTGCCTGTCGCTGTTATATTGTGCGCGTCTGTGTTTCGGTGAAAGTGCCTTGTATTGGATAGTTGTGAATAGAAATAGAATCGCATTGGGTATCGAGTATTGGGTAATGCAAAAAATGAGTTAAAATTAGATAGACAGTGATAGAAGAAAAGATAGATACAGAAGTCAGTGAGTTGTGAAAAAAAGAAGTGGGAAAGAGAGAAAGCGAGAGAGAACAAAGGGACAAGAAATAAAAGAAAGGGGAACAAACTGTAAAATCAAATGAATTTTCTTCTGAATGAATGAGTGAATGAACAAAACGAAAAGAAAAGAAGAATTCAAATTAAAATGTTTAAATCGATGTGAACGTGAGTACTAAAAGTGTCAGAGGCCACCTCCGTTTCTCCACTCATTCATTCATTCATTCATCATTGAACTGATTGGTGATGCCAGTGTTTGTGTGCGTGCCTGTGTGCACTGGTGCTCTGTGGGTGTGTATGTGGGGGAGGCTAGTGGAACATTGGTATCTGGTTGTCACCAGTGATGGTAAGTGGATAGTGTCGCCGGTGTAGTAGTGTCTGTGATATGTGATCTCTCCTGCTCACTATCGCCTAGTGATTACTGCTTTCCGGTGCTGCTTCCTGCAGCAGCAGCTCTCCTTCCTCCTTCCTCAGTACTCTCTGAGCAGCCAGGCAGTGTCCACCTCGCAGTTGGTTTTAGTCGTCTCGCAGAGTTTGCAGATACAGGACACTGCCTCGATGGTCTCGTACAGTTTCAGGTGGCTGGGCGCCCCTTCGTCGCAATTCTTCAGCGTCACGGGCTTTTTCACCTTTTCGTGGTACGTGCAAACGTGGTGGTAGGACTTCTTGAAGGGAAAACGGTAGTCAGGAATCTAGAGAGTAGGGTGAAAAAATGTTGTAAAGGAAATGTTATTGAGGCTGACATATCACTTGACTGCCACCAGGCCTATTACTACTACTACAAACCTCAGCAGTGTGACAGTGACCGTAGCAGGACTTGAGCTGCACTCTGTCCCAGCACTTGGTGCCAGTGGCTCGGTCGTGATTGACGGCGGTGTAGGAGTAGGACTGCAGGTCACAGGGCACAATGTTGTTCGCCTCGAACATTCGCCGACGAGGCTTGGAACGCAGCAGACCACCGCCACCGCCGCCAGCATTGCTGGAAGAGAAGGAAGAGGAGCCACCGCCAGCAGCCTCACTGGTGGGCACCAGGAGGAGGAGAGTAAGGGCGCAGGTGGCCACCATCACCAGAAGTAGCACCTTCAGCAGAGTGGACGCCATTCTTTGCACGGTTACACTGCCTTCTGCACCTGCCACTTGCCACTGTTTGTAGGTCAAGAACCGAGGTGCTTGAGGGCTGAATGAAAGGGGCTGATTTGAGAAGATGACAGGATTGAGATCAAGACCGAGAAGTAAAAAGTGGATTGTCTGTTTCACTCTGTTTGTCTGTTTGTGCTGATGGCAAACTGTAAAAAAGGGCAAAATCAGATTACTATTAGTACGAGTAAACGGTGAATGTCACACAGTGGGAACCCTAAATATCACTGCAATTCGTTAACACCTGACATCTTATAAAAAAGGCCAAATGATTGAATGTCATCGTTTGAGAGGGGAAATGCACTGTTTTGTCTGTGTGTTCTTCAAGTACCAATTGCTTAGATGGGCACCTGGATAAGGCCGTTTACTAGACTAGATAGAGTATGCATGCAAAGTGCAGACGATCACTTTTCCTGCCCTCTCACTTTTTCGCCTTTTCAAACAACAGACAAGTGTTGGCAAAAAAGAAAATGGCAGCACCTCGAACGATAACACTTGCACATTTGCAAAAGCGACATTTTGCTCTGTGCAAAAAAAATGCACTTTGTTCAAGTGCCAAACAGTTAAGCAAACGAAGATACGATAGAACTTGTTATTGAAAACAAAAAGTAAAGCAAATGCTAAAGGGCAAAATAGGTTCTTTTTCATTAAGTATTAAAAATTTATTTTTTATTTGTTTTGATGACATTTGACGACACAGGCCAAAAGAATGCTTACTTTAAGGTACAAAGTGCTAGTCATCAGTAATTAATATGTTGCTCAAACCCTAATCAATTAAGGTTGAGCACTGATTGACTTACCTTAGGCTTTATTATTGCGCTTATTGAGCAATATTGCTTCTTTGAGATTATTGCGGTTCCTTAACTTCGTTTTTCTCTCACCTAAAAGGTAAGTAATGGGAAGGTGTTGTTTTTGTTTCGGAGCACAACATAAAGAGAGGAGAGTGAAAGGTGGAGAGAGAGAGAGAGAGAGATGAAAGCTGACGTGCTTCGTGCTCTGAGCCTCTGCGTCTGTCGTCTTTCAGTCACTTGGAGCTGCTTCTGCTGCAGCTGCTGCTTCTTCTGTCAGAGGCCCGTCGACCTGAGCTTCAAAGTGCTGCCACTTGTGTCCACTTGCCCTGAGAGAGAGAGAGAGAGAGAGAGAACAGTTCTGTCTCCTTCTGCTTCTCTGCACCATTTTCTTGGCCATGCCTAGTTTGTCTCTCTGGTCCCCTTCTGCCGATCGCTGATTGGTGGAACCGCTTCTTGACGTAATCGTTTGCGATGTCTCAGTGCCCACCAGTAGTCGCCCACTTTGTACTGTTGTACTGCTCTTGTACAAGAGATCTGTACCACCACCAACACTGTACGGTAATGTGGTTGGGGAAAACTGTTCAGTTGTTGTACAATGAAGTTGGTGCTTTCCTCTGATGTCTTCATTTGGTACTATTTTACTTTTAGAAAGTAGTCGAAGATTCACTCACTTTGAGTAGGAAACGGTAGATGGCAAAAGTGTCTTTACTTTTTTCAAAATGTTTGTTAATGAAGACAAATGGAATATTGAGAAAAGGATATTGAATGTGAAAAGTTTGAGAGCAGGCAAAACACATTTATTGAGTACAAGTGAGAAAAGTTTCCACTTGCTTGAACTCATTAGGTTCAAAAAATATAAAGTTGAAAATTTGTGGAGAGAAAGTGCAGCAAGAACAGTAACAGACTGCTCTTTGCACAATTCACGTCACATTATCCGTTTTCCGTTCACGGGTAAAGAGCATCGTTGCAGCAAATATGTAAAACTTGCCGTTTTTCCAAAATAAAGGTGTTTTTGATAAAATCATACAGTCACGTCATCGTCGTCTTCAATTGTGATTATCGGAATTTGGCAATTTTTGGATGATTTTGAAGGTGACATTGAAAAAGATGTGCCAAGGTAGATAACCTCTTCCTCATCTTTAATGTCTTTGTTGTCTTTGTTGTCTTTGTTGTCTTTGTTGTCTTTGTTGTCTTTGATGTCTTTGATGTCTTCCTCTTCTTTGATTTCTTTGATCGGCTCTAACTGAGACGGGACATCCTGCCCAACAGGGACTGAGAAGGACTGAGAAGGTGGTTCGGCTGCAGTCTTCTTTGGAGAAACATACTTCTGAAAATCCAACTTCAGAGGCATCTTACGAGTGCTCGAAACAATTTTTCTTTTTTTATGTTTTCCGCGCTTTCCCAAGGCGGGGCTGTGAAGGCGCCATTGGGTGAGGAGAGCTTTGCTTAGAAGGTTCTGCCGGGGCTCCCAAGTCGATTCTTTCGTGTCAAAACCGTCCCATTTGACGAGAAACTCTAAAGTCTTTCGACCTCTGACATTACGATGGCGCTCGGCGATGATCCGCTCGGCTTTCCACACATTCTTTCCAAAGCCTGTAAGTGGTCCAATAGATGACGAGGGATTCACTAAAACAAAGTTATGAAGAAGTGTAAAGAAATAAATCAAAGGAAAGTCATCATTACTCGTTAGACGATGGTTTCGGAGAGAAGAAAATGTGGGTTGAAGGTGATAGCAGGCGAACGGACAGATTGGGAATGAGCGACTGGCTTTCTCTTCCAGTGGCGGCATGTGGTGAAATTGCTGATACACTCATTACGGTCATAGCTTTCTTGGTGGCCAACTTGAGTCAAAGTAGCCCTGCTTCTAAGATGGAGGTGTGGTAATCCAAGATAAACAGAAAACATTTGCAGGACTGAACTTTAGTAACTCTGACATTTTGGTGGAAATGTTTACGTTGTCACTTCGTCTTACATTTCCAAACAACGTTTGAAGCACCAGAAAGCGAGATATGTTTTAGATTTTATTATCAGATACAAATGCCAAATACTACAAAATTGGGACAGAAAAGAACAGAATGAAATGATGCAGCATAATCAGCATCACTAGTTGTGGTTATAAAAACGAGAATTTGGGTCCCTATAAAATGGAATAAAATACGAAAACTAAGTGAATTATGAAAATGAGTAGAAGTAATATACGCAAAACTGATGCCTCAATTGCCAAGGAAACTTTTTTGAATTTTTTAGACGGTTTGACTTTTCGTTTAATAAACTTTTCACCAATTCAGCTATTTGAGATCGTTGAAGTTGACTGAAGTAACTGCTATCTTCTCCAGTTTAAGCTCCTCATTGTATCTTAAGCGAGTTTAGCTTTGCCGTCAAAACTTTTATATTTTTTTCCGTTTGTAAATTTTCCTTAATCAATGAGTCCAAATAGCGCATCTGCGAAGCAGTGTCGGAACCAAGGCGACACAGAAGGAAATTTTGTGTGTGAATAGTTTGAAATTCAATTAACTTATCGATCGTTTGAGGAATGCCCCCGTTCTGTACATAATCCGTAAATTTCGTCACACCGGGAACAGAAGTTAACAGTGATGTTAGCTGAATCGTCTTTGAAGCCGCAGCTGATACGTTTGTTGTGTCTGATGTGGCAAGGTTGTTGAAACCACTGTGTTCCATAGTGCTTTGATCAGGAAAATCTGTTTCCATACTTTCAACATTAGGTTTAAAATCAGCAATTTGAGATGTACTATATGCAAAAAGAAGTTCAGAAAAGTACAAATCATGGATTTTTGGTAAAAGGAGAATGAAAAAACATTAAATTATGTTTTCGTCAAGAATCTAGAATGATTAAACACTATACCTTGTTTCCATTGTGGCACTAGCAGACTGTCCAGTCTGGACAACCTTGTACTTAGAAGTCGAGAGTCGCAAACTCTTACGAAGAGGTACCAAAACTTGCGAATAAGTTGTGGCATCTTTTTTATCTAGAGGTTCATTTGATGTGACTTTTGATTTCTTTGAATGAACCGAGCTTTTGCTAAGAACAATCCTTCGCTTAGACTCATGACTGACTGATTCACCTTTGTTTTTGGAAGACGATGAAGCCTTTGGACGAGTAATTTGTTTAGCCTTCATCGTAGTGGTGGTTTTCTTTTTGTAGCCAAGCGAATTTAACTCAAAATCAGTATCAGAATCGTCTTTAGACTTGTTTTTCTTTTGTCGAAGGTCGAAGACTTTCATATTTGCGTCGTTTGAACTTTCTGAATATCGTATGAAGTCGGAAGACTTGCTTTTCTTTGAATCGACAGCACTGAGCGCAATGGCTGGTTTCTTGGGTTTTGTTGACTTTCGAGGCTTTTTTACACTATTAACAAGTTCCATGATTTCACTTTCAGTTTTTATTTTTGGTTTTAAGAGCGATTTTGCTCTTGAGACGCGTCCTGTCGGTAGCTTTGAACCACTGGTGTCCTCAAAAGAGCTTGGTGACGACATTTTCCGATGATCTTTTCCATTCAAAGAATCCCTTGCGATGCTTTGTTTTCCTGGCGCACCAGAGGTGTGCTTTTCGTAAAAACTGTGTTGACTAGTGGCGGCACCACTGGCAAACGTGGGAAAACAAAAACAAAACGTTTTTTACTGCAAAAAAAATCACCATGCCATATTTTGGAGAGACTTTTCGAGTGGATTGAACATCGCCTGAAGAAGAAGGTTAACAGCAATCTGGCCATTCCGTCTTAAGATAAGTAAAGCACACTGTTTTCTAAAATCTTTTTTGCCAAAATTTGTCCTCACTTTGATTTAACTTGAACCCAGTAGATGGTAGTCGTTGAAGGTAGAATTGAGTTTTAGAAAGTGAATGTAAAAGTTGCTGTCATAACCAGTGTTTAATTTGAGTAGAAAAAGGAGCATCCTACGCCATGCACTTAAATTGACCATTTAAAGAAGCTTTTATTTCAGCACTCATCTCGCAAACAAGCGCCTCATTTAACAACTACAAAGTATCATCATCGCCAGTGAGAATACAATGAAAGCCACGCATATACGCGTTAAACTACCGAAACTGACTTCCGACGTCAAAAGTGAAGGAGGAAAGCAGAGAAAAAAGTGGTTCTAGTGCAGAGGTGAAATAGAATGAAGAATAAACCAGAAAAATGGCATTGAGCAAACAGCAATTTTTCGTTCTTGTCACAGCTGACTAAGCTAATCACAGAGGAGACAATTTAGTGTTTGTTCTCGCCACGCACATTTCTTCAGGCTTCCACACTTTTTCCCCATTCTGGTGCTTCTTTTCAGCAATGACATCAGTGGACTGCACTGCACACCACACACTCACTGAGGCCACTGTTCCCCGCTGATGGCTGCAGTGAAGTGCAAAGTTGGCGTAGTCATCTGCTGGCCTGCACCGCACTAACGGCACGGTAATAGCTTCCATCAAGGCTGACAATGACGACGGTCATGGCCAGGTGCACCGACCGAGCGAGCACCTTCAGTGTCAGTTTCAGGCAGTCTCCGCTGTCCACCATAACCACCACCTCTTCGTCGCCTTTTGGCCATGTTGGTTGCGGCATTGCTGCGGTCCTAATTGGGCGCCACTGGCTCGTTTCACGCAACACTTGCACAGACAGAAGCACTGGCTGTGACTGTCTTTCAGCCTTCAGCTTAGTGTGTCTGTGTTTGTCTGTGCGAAGCTGCGCTTTTATTAGATTAAAGAGAGCTCTACTGGCCACCAAGAGTGAGTGAAAGAGAAAGAGGCTTTTCCAGTGAATGTTTCGTTATCATACACAAAGAAGCAGAAAAGTGAAAGTGGGGGCAAAGGTAGTGGGTAAATTAAATTTTCGAAAATATTCCCATTAGACTAATGACGCCAACGCTGCTACTCAGCTACTGCTGTTGCTGCTGTTTCTGCTGATACTCTGTATTCTCAATCCCTTTCAATGTGGGGGAGGGAAGGAGTGAGAAACGGAAAGAAAGAGAGCAAGAGTCTGCAAATAATAATAAGCTTACGCATTTGGTCATAAATTCTAATAAATTTTAATAAATTAAATGCCAGTGCCTGTGTTAGTGCAGTGTGGCAGTGTTAGTGACTTTACAGTGCTCTTTCTCTTCCTCTGCAGCTGCATCAAACAGCTAGTTCTGCTGCATCTTATTCCGAGAAGTGCTCCGAAGACAAAGGCAGTATTGTAAGTGCGATTCGGTGTGTGTGAGTGTGTGCGTGTGCAAATGTGATATGTTCCAAACGTGTCTCTCTGTGTCCTTCGTGTGCATCCAACTTGGGCCAGGCCAAAAAAGCCGACACCATTTTGACTGAATAAATCAACACACGACAATACATTGACGCTGTGAGACGGTTCTGGGACGGACTGCTGACTTTTAGTCAGACTTTGAGCAGCCAAACGAATATTAGCGTGCCATGTAGAACAGAAGGGCAAGAAGAAGCCTTCTTCGCTGCCTTCGGAAGCTGCTCTACATCGGCGGTGACATTTAGAGAGCATGGCAATGCCTAATCAGTGCACTTATCAAATCATATATATTCTAGGCATGGCTGCCTGCAAGAACGACACTGGACTGGAAGACATTTAAATCCTGCTTCGTAAATCTGTGAAAAGGAGAAAAGTAGTCTTATTATTATCGATTGTCGTCAGCGACAGCACCAGCAGCAGCACCAATTCTTTTAGTGATCGTTGTCACACACTTCTTTTTTCCAGTGATTGGCTAGCCCCTTAAGTTTTTGTCATGTGAATTTCTCACTGTCCCTGTTAAAAAAAGAAATGCAAGCAAAGTTTACTCTGTTTTCTAGCGTCAACTTTGTTTCTGGTACTGCAAAGTAGAGTGCAGTGCAGCGATTGGAGGGCCGAAAATAATCGAATTTGCTAGTGCCAGTGACGCCAGTAGCGCCGGAAAGTATTACAAGCTGAAAAAGGAAGAGGGAAAAGAAGTGAAGGAACGATTTCAAACGAGATTAAGCTACGACGCAGAGTTGCGGCTCGCGAGATTTAAGCCATCTGATCAAGCAGACTGACCAGCTAAACAGGGGAAACAAGAGAGAAAGAGCAGGCGGAGGATGGACAGCCATTTAAGTGTACGGCGATTAATCGATTCAATTCATTTGCTTCGACAGAAAAAGCAGACAGCAAGTATAAAAAAGTAGCAGGCAATGACCAACGGTCGTCGACTGTCTGGAGCTCCCTCCCCTCTTCTTCTCTCTGCTCTTTTTGCTTTGCCGTTTCCTCATTACTGTTGACATTCCGAGGCAGTGACGACAAGTTTGGAAATTCGTTTGCACAGTGCGACACTTGTACTACACAAGGGCAATGCTTGCACTTAGCATTTGCTCATCAGCAATGATGTTGTACAGGCAATTTAGAAGAAGGAAATTTGGGGGAATGGAGATAGGAAAAATTGCAAAACCAGCTCGTCTTACTTTTATCACCAAACATGGCGATTAGAAGGCGCCGTGCTTTAATTAAAAATTAAAGCTGCCTTTTTCAAAATATGCATAAACGCACTTTTGCACGTATGCTGATGATGGTCACGGCGGTGATATTTGCAAATGGCAAATGACCGGACGCAGATAGTGGTACTTTCTTCACCAGTAGAAAAAGTAAGGTCGGCAATTCAATTCAATCTACGAATTGCAAGTTGAGCGACATTTACCGTCGTTTCGGGGTGAAATACTGCAGAGTGGGCAGTGTGCAAGTGCACACTGTAAGGCAGTTAGGGCCATCTTCCGAAGTGCACCGTTTTGCTATGTACTGCAAATGATATCACATCTGCATATACATGTGGAGAGATGCCAACTGCAAACACTCCAACTGCTAGTTGTGTGTGATCTGCGAGAGTGTCCCCCTTACATGATCCAGCAAAGAGATCCTCCTCATTTATCGCCAAAATGCACTGTTGGCCAAATTACCAATTGCACTGTAGCAGAGCGGTAATACTCAGCCTATGTATGTTTGTGTGTTTGTGTTCGTTTTCACTTTGTCTCTGTTCCTGAGCACTGTGTGTGTTTTCCATTGTGTCTGCTGTTGTGTTTCTCTTCTTGGTGTCTTCCTTTCACTTGCGACAACCAATTGAAGTAATCGCTGTTTATTTATTCATCGCAACTCGAAAAACAACTGAACACTCTAAACGAATCTAGCAGAGAGGAAAATGGAACATGAAAAAGATACTTTGAAGATAGTTTTGTAGTACTTCAAAAAAATATCGACAGAAGAAAGCGAGCTTTTACAAGAATGAAAAGTGCAAGAGGCTGTGTTTTCAAATTGGCAGTGTGCCAGTTTGCAGTGAAAAGAGGAGGCCAGTGTAAAGTTGCAGCCCGGAAAAGACAACCTCGATGACGACGAATTGGGCAGTGTCAGCATGTCGTGTGGAGGGTCGATCTTGAGGAGGTCTCACTGTTTGACGTACATTCCAGTCCAGTCAGCTATTACTTGGGCGGAGGTGTGCAGTCGCTAGTTGAAGGCTACCTTTGCCGTCTCTGCTGCTGCTGCTGTTGCTTCAGCTGTCGCTGGTGCGGGCCATTTGCAAAATTAAAATGCAAACAGGCACGCATTCCGATGAACTGCGACAGCAACAGCAGCAGTGTTGTAAATGAAATGGTAGTCCCGCTGCCTCTTCCTCGTGGATTAACAGTGGCTGTACGGCGGCGGTTATAAAGCAGAACTGTACGGTGGTGTGTTAATTACTGCGGCAATTCCACCAGGACATTGCCACTGCCATTCCCTGCCTTGCTGCCTTGCCTCTCACTCACCGGTTTTCTCAAATGGGATTCCCTCTTTCTCTCTCTCTCTCTTCTACGTTAGTTTTGCTTTTTGCTAATATTATTTTAACTACAAACTCCTTTTTTCTCTGTTTGTTTCTCTTCCCCTTGCTCCTCGCTACTTGCAACGGCTTCTTTTCAATTGCCCACCACATTACCGTTTCCTTTTCATTCTGCACGTTACTTAGCATAATTAGAATAATTAATATTAATTAAGGGCAATATGAATGTTTACTAGAAAAACAGCCTCTTCCAGTTAGGATTTTGTTTTTTGTTGGTTTTTCTCTTCATCAGCAAGAAAGCAACAGGGATAGATAAGGATCCTCTGGTAAAGAAGCATAAAAAGAGCCATGGTCTTTGGTCAATTTGTGAGTGTGTGTGTGTGCATAAATCGCCTAATCGCATATGCAAATGGCAACGTGGCACATCGTTTTTCCTTCATTGAAAGAAGTGTAGTTGTAGACGAAGAGTACAACACAGAATATAGTCATTGCTCTTTGCATGCTTTTAGACAGATTTGCAACTGCCATTTGCTCTTTTGTCTTTCGGTTGAATTGCAAGTAAAGGAAAAGGCGCTAGGACATGAGAAGCATAAAGGCGATTCGACAAACATAAGCTCAATAGGAAAGAGTGAGAGAATGCGAGAACAAACAGAAAGAGGCTGGAAGAGACAGGCAGACAAAGAGGGAAAGAGGGGTAAAGAAAAGAGCACCTCCGTGTGGGGGGCACTGGAAAATTCAAGTTAATTTGCATAACTATGGCGGTTGCTGTCTTGTCTCATTGCCGTATCGGGTGCCAGAACAGGCGGCAGTGAAAAGAGCAAATATCAGCAGTTGATAACACACTGCACAAGTAGTTGATGTCGCTGAGGGTGCACCGCTTTCTCTGCGTTCCTTCCCCTCCCCACTCTCTTTCTCTTTCTCTCTCTTCGTCGTGTTGTCCTTGTCATCGGCGGATTAATGAGCACCGCTTGGTGCCACTGGTTATGGTGCTGCTGCTGCTGCAGTGGTGAATTACTTTGCCCACCGACTGTCGCACTTTATTGCCTTTGCCTCCTCCACCAGTGCACACTTTTCGCCTCTTAGCGAAATGTGGCGAATTGGGCCGCAAATGGGCAGGCGGAGACGCTGCTGGCACTCGCCGTGGTGGTTGCAACGGTGACCATCGATGGCTGGCGGCGGCGGCAGTGCCAGCTACAGCAGCAGCAGCACCACCACCACCACCATCATGTCGACGTCCATCTTCAATTTTCGTTTGCCCCAAGTGCCGTACACTACCGTACACTGAAAAGTACTTGAAGTACTGCTGTTCAACAACAACAACAATATATAGTCGGCGGTGTATCCTCCAGCAGTGGTGTATCCTGAATATTACTTCATAATGTTTGACTCATCATTAGGCAGCGGCAACGGCGGTGGCAGTCATTAAACAGACGTAGAGGACACAGACATACACACAGAAGCAGTCAGAGTCCGTTTGTGAAAGGAATAATTTGACGGGTGCCCAAAGTACTTGCTACCGTAGTTAGTGATGCTGATGCGAATAGTCTAATGCACAGGCAACCATTTCCGATGGCATGAAAAGTAATTCGCATCAAGTGCTAGAAGCTGCTAAAAGCAGTAACTAAAAGTGGTTGACACAAAGAGTGTAGTAAATGGGGAAAAGTAGCAGAGAAATGTAACAGGGCAGCAGACATTAGGCACATCAACAATCAGCATTGAATGTCAATTGCATCGACGGAAAGAAAATCAATTGAAAGGAAGAGAAATCTCACTTGAATCGGTTTGCTAAGGTGACTTTACTTATGCAGTCGCCTTTAATGTATCCGGATTGGCCATGATGACGAGCTGCCGCCGTTGTTGAGTCATTGCTTGAGAGAAAGTTTGCTCTACAGTTTTCATAATAAAAATTGCAATCAGAAGAGCAACAAGGGCAGGGAAAGGGGAGGAAAAGAGGACGATTATTATTTAGAAGAGCTCTCGTGGCAACGGGAACAGGTGACGTCGGAGGTGGCCAAGAGTGAAAGTGTGTAAGAGAATGTTGGACAATCAGGCAATGAGCGAAAGAGCTTCCTTCCTGTGAAAAGAGTGAATGTCTGTGAATGTGTGCTCGCCCAGTGAGTCAACATTCCACCGACACGGTCGCAGACAGAGCATTTGCATAGTCTTCTGTTCTACTTCAGCAGTCCTGCTATCCTTTGCACTGAATGTACTGAACTCGGGTGATCGATTCACTCCGAGGTCTGGTGTACTTGTCTGCAGTGGTTCTGGTGTCTCTGACCACAACTCTTGTCTTGTACTGTGGCTGGTTGTCTCGTTCTTTTTTCCTCTTTGTTCGCTTCAGTGGTCACGACCACCGGCGGCGTGCCGTAGAAAGAGAGCACCAGCTCCAAGCAGAACAGGCGCCGTGTACCAGCAAGCACTACCGACCAAAGTGATAAATGGTTTGCACGGGTAAATTGGCGTGCCATTTTACCCGTACTTTGCTTTTTTGTTCTTTTTTTACATCCACACTTGTGCTGTTTGCACTTACTCGCTTTCTTTTTTTCTTTACAACGGTTTTTACTACCACTTTTGACCGAAAATAATGAATGAACGAATGAAAAAATGAATGAACGAGTGAGAGAAGCAAAAACAAAAGAGTTAGCTTTGGTCATGTTCGACTGCGGTTTGAAGTCAGCGGCTTTACAGGCTGACACAATTTAGGCAGCTGTGCGTTTATTGCAGCCTGAGACAAAGATTGATTCGTAATCGTCTAGTGCACTTATCTCACATAGCTTTACTTTCTCTTGTGCTTGTCTGAACGCGTGTGTGCCTGGCAAAAATGCCAAGTGACAATTATACAGTGGAGGGGCTCAGCTGTCGGCCGGGAAGGCCGAGGAGCACATTGTCAAAAAAGCGATGAGCTGCGCAGACACACGTCGTCAAAGACGTGAGCTGTCGTCGTTGAATTGTTCACTTTTAGGAAAAAGTCTCTAGATAGATGAGGGCACAAAGAAAAGAAGAATGCCCAATTGTAGGTTGCAATTAAATCAACACCAAACCTGACAATTGAAAAAACACTTTCTCGCTTTTTCAATTTGTTTTATTTTCTTTACTTTTCTTTTTCTTTTTCCCTCATGTCTCTTTTGCAGGTCTGCTAGCAAACATTGTTGAAACTTTTTTCCGCCAGCACTGATTGCCTAATTCAGATGAAAAGTATTAAGACCAGATGACTTCCAAGAAGGGCTGCTTTAGGGAAAGTAGAGTGAGTCAGACAGCTCTTTTTCTTCAAGTGACTGGAAGCTGGCTCAAAGCGCTCAGCTGCCGTTTCATTTTCTTGCGGTTTCCGAAACGTCTTTTCCTCTTTTCTCTTTCTTTTTATCGATTGTTTCTGTGCTAAGTTTTGTCAATTAGATGATTAGGTAATTAAACTGTGCAGTGGGGAAGAGGAAAGGAGATAGAGTGTAGTGGTGGCCGAAAGTAGAAGTAAAAGTGGAAAGAGTGGAGACAGGCGATTGGGAAACGTGAGCCAATTAGGGATGATGACAGCACTGTCAACACGTTGACAGCAAGTGGCCACACTTTGGCAGCAGAAGCACACACTCGCTGACATTTAGCCGTGCAATCGTCTCAACTACAGAATGATATCAAAAATTGAAACGCCAAACGGCAATTGAAATGTCTGTCAGCAAATCGTCAACAGAATCATTATCATCATTGACGTCGCCCTTTTCCTTTCTTTGAGTGAGTTTGTCTCTTCAAAATGGGCAACATTTTGTTTCCTTTTAAAAGACTTTTTCAGAATTGTATTGATTAAAATGAGTGTGTGTGAGGGGGGGGGCCTGACACAAATTGCCCTAATGATCTAGAAGCACTGGTGTTTTTGGTGCAATAGTAGAACACTCAGTTCTAGTGTCTATCGATTCTTAATGGAAAACACCAAAAATACCAAAGGAAAATAGCGCAAAAGTTCACAGCATTTAATTCACTGGCGGAACTTTACTACCACTACTACTGGTAAACAAAAATTATAGATACTGGGTTGCAGGAAAGCAAGCAAAGTATTTTATAACGCACACAAACCTACCGGTAAACGCATTTGTTAAAAAAGAGCGCATTTCAATAGAAGCAACTGAGAATGCATATAAAACATTAAAATAACTGCACGTGCCACTAGCCAAAAATTACTTAAAAAATCTTTAAACAGTAAAGTTTGGTGTGTTTAATGTAGCAATATTACAAACATAGGGCAAAAGTTTGATATGTCCTAAAATTCGTAAACTCGTCATTACTACAATATGTTATTTTAAATTGATTCCTTATTTTATTCTTAAATTGTATTGCTTTCATATGCTAATCAAACTCTTTGAAAATTGTATGCAACTTTGTTTTGAATGATTCACTCGTGTTTTACAGTGCTGGCTGTTTGAGAACTGTCAAATTGTCAATGAACAATTTGCATGTTTGTTAAAGTTGATTGTCAAAAATTGAAAATTTGAATAAAATAAAAGTTTTTTTAACAAAACAACAGATGCTAAAATGATCGAGATCACGAACACAGGCGCCAAATTGCCTTTATATCTTACAGATACCAAATAAAAGAATGCACTGCAATTCAATGACTGTCAATTTAAAAACAGTCAACAGTGGCAATAAACATGTTCTCTTTTCATTTTGTGCTCTTTCCAGCAGTGACTTCACTCTCTAAATTGGAATCCTTAATTGCCGTTGTTGCTGTTCCAAAAGCGAGAACGATATTAAAACTTTGTTTGCAGTTGCCTTCCCTCCACAGTTCAGCACACAGTTTAGCACTAGAGACCTTTAGTTCCTTTGGCGTCGCGCAGACACTGCCTCCGTCTCCTAACCAACTGCCGAACAGCAAAATGGCTCTCGTCGTTTCTCCTAGCTACCAGACCACAAAATAATGATATTTGTTAAATATTAATTAACTGCAAGTTTAACTTTAAATTAAAGACGTAAAATGGTCAGGGAGAGAGAAAGAAGAGAGTGGAGGGGTGAAATTAGTTTGACGAAGCTTGACGGCCGTTTTTTATGCTATCGTATTTGTTTCAATAGAAATGTGCGGTAAGCACACACACAAACAGGCAAAAAACAAACCTCACTCTCGGCGTAAGTGTTTGCCGCTCCTGAATGCCGACTTCACTGTAATGAATTAGATGTACGGCAGCTGCTGCTGATACTCGTTGGCGTTATTGGCGCGTCTTCTCGTCTCCCTCCCGTCTGACGTCTTCCACGCCGCTATTATTGGCAGACTGAACTTTATTTGCAATTGCACATTAAGGCGATAGGAAGATGGAGAGAGAGAGCAAACACTGGTAATTAGCAATTAAGGCGCTACTGCTCTAATCGACACCGCCGACTGCCTCTCTCTGTCTGCCTGACTGCGTCTTGGCGCCTTCACTTCACTTCATTTCTTGCTTCTCCTCAACACAAGGCAATAGTGGAAATGGGTTAAGATGCCAAATGGGAACGATGTTCCTGCTTTCTCTCGCTCTTGGCGGTCTCAGTTGGCAGACAGACAACTGGCAGGAGGCAAAACTCAACTCAACCGAGATGGCAATTGCCGGACGACCATCTTCGATAAGCACCGCATCTTTGCTAGGAGACAAGACAAACAGTGGCACCCGAGAAAGCACCTATTGCTCGTTTGCTTCTTTTCTTTTCCCCTCCCTCCGGTGCCCCTCTTTCAGTGTACTACTGCCTGCTAACTGCCATTGCCGTCCACCAAATCGACTGTCCACTCGTACACTCGCTGCAGTCAGCTCTGATCTCCGTTAGGCTCCGGTGTAGATGGCAATCGAATGAAAGATCAATTTATATCCTTCTCCTGGCGCTGCTGCAACAACTGGGACTAGTTTATCAGCGTGATAGCAGCAGCAGTGTCTTTTTGCTGCTACTCTTTTTCCAATGCAGTAAACTGTCTCTGCCAAAGCAGAGGCAATTATATAAATCCAATTAAATGTCAAATTGAATCTGCAAAGTGTCGCTAGGCAGTACAGCGGTGGCCGCCACTGTTGCCACCACTGAGTCGCCGATCGATCTCTGAACAAATTAGCTTGGCGCGCTCCATTCGGGACAACATAAACTTGCCAGTTTACTCAGTGGTGAGTAAAGCAAAGTGTGTGAGATGGAAACAAGAGTAGATAAAAAGAGTGGACTGCAGTCAACGTTGGAGTGTGAAGATATTTTGCTGATGCCTTTACAGCAGCAATAACAGCAGTATCGCTAACTTGATGTCAGAATGGTAGCTCTCGTGAGAAGGGGTGCACGGAGCAAGAATGAGAATAGCACGACAAGGAAACAGTGCACACTTTAGTGGACGCGTGACTGCAGAGAAAATAAAGCAGTGCACACTCATTTTTCTTTCGCTGACTAGTTGCTTCGTTAAAAGGGCACCGGACAATAAATCAATGCCTGGCAATGATTTACTACTGCTGACACAAAGAGAAAGATTCGATGATATGTGAGTGTCATGGGGTGCTGTGTGGTGATGCCATTGCCGCCACTGCTGTGTGCTATCTATTGCTGCCTCAAGGGCACTATCAAAATGAGTGTGTGTTTGTGGGCAAACGACGCTGCAGAAGGTCACGCTGAAATTGAGCAGAGAACAAAAAGAAGAAAGCACTTTTCTCATCCGTTTTCATTCTTTCCCACATTTATTCCCTCTCATACGCACTCACTTGCGGTGATTTACTATGTGCCCTAGTGCAATTAACGCCAATCATACGGCTAATTGGATCCAAAGTGCACACTGCCATTTGGCGGTGGCAGTGTCAGTGGCGGTTGCGGCAGTTGAGTTGCCGCAAAGTGCTGGCAATCTATAATTAGTGTTAGCAAATTGATCAGCAACCATAGAGCTGCCTAGTTGCTATTGCTGGGTGCTGCTGCTAATCAGGTGTGAGTTTGAGTAAGCTGTCAGGAAAAAAGAAAAAGTGTGAGAAAAGAGAAACGCTCCTATAGATTCTAAATAGACAGCGTAGATTAGTGTGTTGATGTGTAGCAACAGCAATAGGCTTTCAAGATACGGCCTATCTTCCTTTTCTTTTCTTCTTCTTATGATGAATTATGAATCTCTGCGCGATCTCCCTCAAAGTTAGAATCTCGTCTAATATGAATAAAAAATAAAGTGAAAAGGATCAAAAAAGAGCTGCTAAGACAGCCTTTCCTGGAAGCGAGGTCTTTCCTGTTTTGCTTCATTTTGTTGGCAGTTATTTGCTCTTTTTCTTGCTTTTTTCTCTTTTTCTATTACACCGTAGTTAGTTGTTAGTTGTTTGTTTGTTGTTGTAACTGCAGTCTGTGTAGGAGAATGCTCTCCATCATCATCATCATCATCATCACCACCACCACCACCTTCCTTTGCCCGGAATGGCACCAGCAGGTATATATAAATTTTATCTTGCAGCTCGTAATTGCAGTTAAATATTTCATTTGGACCTGTCTCTCCCTGTGTTTGTGAGCAATGTGACGCAAACGCGGGCGCACTAAGCGAGAGAAGGAAAATACTCGTTTAGCGGAAATGGAAAGTTAAACTGCAGCGGCAGTAGCAGCGGTAGCAGAGGCAATGGTGGTGGTAATTCATAACGGTTTAGGTTTTCCAGTTTTTCATTGCCAAAGCTCAAGTCAAAGCCGTCTACCGGAGACGCGCACCATTTGCCCACCATGAGACACCACCACCACCGCCACCACCACCAAGCAAATGGTGAGAAATGAAATGGGAAAGAGCAAAACGGAACGGGCTAAAGCAAATAAGGGCAAGCTTCACTGGGCCCATCATCACCACTGCTTGCATCGATATACGTGTTTATGTGTGTGCCGCCAGTGTGCTAAATAAAATAAACTTTGCAGTGAAGTGAAGTGTGAGAATGGCATTTACTCAACAGTTCACTCGCGGTAAAGGTTAGGTGTAGATTTGGAGTTTAAGCTAGTTAGCTGCGTTTAGGAGAAATGTGGAGTGCCCCAAGCCTTCTAGCCTGATTTCCTCTACTGTAATTCACTTTTGCCGCACTCGTCATGTAAAGATGTAATCGATGGAGAGGGGTTCAGAAAAAACAGTGACCTAACGAAGCAGAAGAAGTAGTGTAGAGAAACTCAGAAACTACCAAAAAGCGCCCAGAATATGTGAACTGGGCAAGCCCTCAACTAGCTGCCACTATCTTCCCATTTGAGCGGCAATCAATTAACTTGTTTGCTTGCCCTCATTTGATTTGGTTCTTGTTTTTTTCCCGTACACTGATAACACACACACACTGTGTGTGTGCTCAGGTGTAGGCAGCAGTGGTGGTGGTGGTGGCGGCGGCAGTGGTGATTAGACAAATTATTGAAGTTGACTGCTTCTTTTCTTTTAATTCAAAGGAGAACTGAAACTCGCTGACGGAGCAGGTGTCCTCGGAAAGCCCGCATGCACTGAGCGATAAAGTGAGCACTGCTGGCTTCTCTGCTGAACCAGTAGTAGTAGATTGCTGGCTCACAAAACCAACACTGCCAATAAACGGGAATGTGTGATGTGGCAAAGTATTTGCTTTGAAAGATTGGGAAGTTGCAGGCAGGCAGGCAGGCAGGCAAGCAGGCAGAAGCCCACGGTTCTAGATTCACCTTTTTCTCTTCCCTTTAGTGAGCTAGGAATTGTTTGCTTTTCTCCTCGTCTTCTTTTTTTAGTTTATATCGATTTTACTTTTGTTTTTTCAGTTGCTGTTTCTGCATGTCTTCATCCCACTTTCGTTTACCCCTAACTCGATCTTTCTTTCTTTTTCTTTTTCTTTTTTTTGGTTTTTCTCCCAGTGGGAATCGTCCAGTGGTGTTGGTGTGTTGCTAAGGCCGCAGCAACGGTTCTCTGTGGCAGCTGAGCATCTTTAGCATTGAAGCCACTGGCTGTTGCAAAAGAAGCAGCAAAAAAGCCACAAAATGAGTTAACTAAACTAGGAGAAAAAAACAAAAAAATAAAATATAGCGAACGACCATTGGAGAGTTCAAGAGAAATAGAGAAAAAGGGACTGAATTACGAATTTGCCTTTAGAAAAACTAAAATTATTATTTGCTTTCTCTTTTTCATCTCTCTAAAAATGATCGTCTTTTAAAAAGCTGCTTGTCTTTTTAGTTTTGGAGAGTAGAAGTACAGACCAACAATTTTAAACTTTCTATTTCACAAGACTTTAAAAAAGAATCGGGCAATGTCTAGGAAAAAGAGTGATGAAAGTCAATGTCTGCTCCGCCTGTTCATCCTAAAAGCCGACCCAAAACTCATCTCTAACCAGTTACAATTGCAACAATGTTACTTATGGAGTATAAAGCTCACAGATAATAATGATAAAACTTTAAAGTAAATTAAATTGCTGATAGTAGCGGCGGCAGCGTCGGCGTGCAAAATCAGCACTTGGTATGGCAAGTGCGAATTCTGGAGCAGACAGAGGGAAAAGACAGTCGACGGAAAGGGGAAAAGAAAAAAGAAGAAGATGAAGCGAAAATTGAAAAGGGAGACTTATTGAGCAAACAAGAGTGAGCAAAAAGAGAAAGAGGCCAAATTGGAACGGCGTGATTGTTTCCTCTGCACATAGAGAATGATTTAGAGTACCGAGAAAATGACGAGCAGAGCGTATCATGGGGAGGATGGGAAAAAAGGTCGCGCCGATTTCATTTCAATTATTAATTTGCAATTGAGCTTGCTCCCTAGGTCTGCCTGCCTGTGTTTGCGGTGGCAGTGGTAATTTAAATGCACACTCTACATTTATCAGTCAGACTGCCACTGTGCTCAGCACATGCTCAGGAAGGGGGTGGCTGAGGTGACAGTGCAAACAACTGTAGCCAAAATTGGACTTTGATTGAATACCACCGCTACTACTACTGTTGGATATTTTTGATCGTGGCAGAACGGTGTAATGTGCTCAATGCTAAACTAGTCCCCTCTTTTTTATGTGTCTAATTTAATCAACGACTTTTTTAGTCCACTCGATTTTTCCACGCAAACATGACCACTTTTCGACATTAATTGACTCTATAAATAGTGACCCTGGCGGCAACGTGGCGGTGGTAGATTTGAGTAGGTAGCAAACTTTGAAATTTTATTCTTTCTCCTCTTTCTCCCCAATAAGCTGGACGAGAAGTGCATGTTAATTCTCTTGACTATTTTGCATGCATGCATTTAGTATTTAGTGGGGGTAGTTGATTTCTACTAGCTCTGTTTGCCGTGCACCAAAACTCTGCTGCCGTCGCCAACAGGAGAGACGGGTAAGCCATTGTTGTTGATCAGCGCTAGCAATTTGCAGAGTTCCAAGTACAGTTTGCTGTAATTGCCCGAGAGGTAGTACTTTTCCCGCTTAGCAGAGAGAGAGAGTCAACTTTGAATCACTGCAGCTAGCCAGCGGATACACATCAAACGCAAAATGCGGCAGCAGCAGTGGCAGAGTTCAACTACTTTCCAGCTGCGCTTTTCTGCGAATGAATTATTTAAACTGCAAACTTGCAAACTTAAAAGCTTTTAATTAAGTTCGTCTATTAAACTTTCTAGATCTTTCTGGAGTTAGAGTGCAAAGAGATTGTTTCTCGCGAAGCAGTGGCATCAGGAGGAGGACAACACTGCTTAGAAAGCGAATGAAGAAAAAGAGCCATGCTCTAGGGGGTTTCTTAGTTTTGAAGGCAAAGGAGAACCAGAGCGTGACGTAACATCAGAAGAGCAACATCAGTTATCTATTAGTACAAATTGAATAAATTAACCAGCCAGCCAGCAAGCTAATTGGCGGCATTTCAATTCAAATAGGCGCAATTTTCTCATCTCGTTGTTTGTCTGTCTGCCGGTGTTTTCCTATGTCTGTGTATGTGCGTGTCGAGTTGGACTGGCGGCAAAATTGAAGAGAGATGTTTTGTTGAATGTAAGCACACGCACTCAATAGTCTCTTCAGTCAAGTGCAACTTTTTTTTCCACATTTCACCCTCTCATCCTTTTTACTCACTTCCTCTTCTCCAGTGTTTTTACAGTAGTTTTTGACTTTTGCACTGCACTTCTTTGGAATTAAAAGTTTCACTTTTCTCCCTTTTCTTCTTTTTCTCTCGCTTTTTCTTTCCCTGATCCCCTTCATCCGTATTCACTTTTACTTCATTTTGCTGGTGGTCAAAGTCGCGGTTGACTCGACATTGACTTTTAGTAGCCGTTGAAGCAACAGCAGCAACATCAGCCATAGCAAAATCGGATGTAGACCCCGAGTAAACCGACGTGTCTTGCAGGCTTTGATGTGTGTGTGAGGCAGTGTTTGTATTTGGATAGCGTCAGCAAATCTGCCCAAACGATGGTGACTTTCTCTCCTCTCCTACTCTTCTTCTTCTTCTTCTTCTTCCCTTGTATGCCATTGACAGGAGAGATAACAAAGATCGGACAAATTGGGCAAACAAAACATACACACACAGAGAGACACATAGAAAAGCTGTACAGAAGAAAGAAAGAGGGCAAAGAGGAAAAAGAACGGGAGAAAGTCTGACACACCACCAGCACCAGCACCCGAACCACCACGACCAGGCAGAGAATGCTTCATTAGTGAACTCGCCTTTTCTCCCCTTCATATAGCGTCACTGTCGCAGTTCAAACCTGACCAGTGGGGCCAGAGAAGACGCTGCCGCAACGACGACGACGACGGCGGCTACGTCAGGCTCCCTTAGTGGCCTTAACTAGCCAGCCGAGACTACCACCACCGAGAAGGAGAAGAAGAAGGAGAAGCAGCATGCGAATTGAGAAAGACTCGTATTCTTGAAGCAGTGAAGCATCAATGCGATGTTGCCTCAACCTTATTCGGCGGCGGCATTCGTAATGGACAGCCGCTGCAGCATCAACAGCAACAGCAGCAAAGTAGGACTGATGGGCACAAAACGGCAATTGTGCCATTACATAAAGCGAGACAATTGCCCACAGCTCAAAGCCACAGTCACCAGCATTGGCTAAAGTGTGTGTGTGCTGCATGCATTGCTTTCTCAACTAGCCACCTCTCTCTCTCTCTCCCTCTTGGGCAAAACAAAGACGTCAACTTCTTCAGCTTTTTGCACCTACAAGAAAGGACAGGCAAGGGAATTTGCCAGAGCAAGGCAGAATCTTCTCGCACCAGCAATGACGTTTGACAACAGTAGAAACAAAAGCTGCATCTGCAGTGGGCAGTCCGGCCGCAGGCAAACCAAGTATTAGCGGAATTAACAGTCAAAATGCAAAAAGCACAAAAATGTAACCAAATGCTGGCCCATTTTTAGCCTTTAGTGTTACATCAAAGCACCAAAACGTTGAGAATTGACTTTTGATCTTCATCAAGATCTGCCTGCCTGCTTCTAAATGTGTGGGTGCCCAGTTAGTTAGGCCGACTTTGTTTTGCTGTTGTTCAGCACTTCCAGCACGCTTGAAACATTGTGTTCATCAGCAAAAACTAAAAGATGCTGCTGTTTTGTGTCTTCCTGTCAATTCAATTTGACTGCATTTCAGCCAGCATGGCAGTTGTTGTTTTTGCAGCAACAGCAGCAGCAGTCATGCAGTCAAGAAAGCAGCTCACTCGCATCACTTGTTCATCACTCAGTCGGTTGGAAAGGCTACTGACTGACTGACTGAGTGGCCGTGCTCAGGCATAGCAACCTGATTAGTCCATTTGCCTTGCTGATGATCCACTGACATCACGAGTGCTACTGCGGGCACTGCTGCCAAATTACGTTACTTTTTGCCGCCTTGCCACCGCAAGAGGGGGAAGGACAGGAAGAGCAGGGGAAGGCAGTCAAGTAGGCAGACACAGTCTAGCCGGCCGAACGAAGAGTTGAAGAGTTGTGGTTGTGGAAGTTGTGGTGGTGGTGGGCAGTAGCAACCGCATAAACTACCAGGGCACATCCAAATTAGATTTGCTCGCCAAGTTGTACCAAAAGAGCACCCAGTTCCGTTCAGTACTCTTCAAATCCATCTTCTCTAGAGCACTCGTTCGTTTGTGAAGCATTCCTTATTTTTTCCTTCATAAGCACTAAAAATGACAAAAAGAAATTTTCGGCGGCCTCGATGGCAACAGAAGTAAAACAAGGAACAGTTGCAAAACTAACAGTGGCGAGTTAGTCTCTAGAGGAGCATTTAGAACAAAAAGAAGATGATGACGCTGCGGTTATTGCGATAGATAGAAGGGGCGGTTTTCTTTCTGGTTCCAATTCTCGGTACTTTTAGTAGCACCTCTTTCAAATTTGTTGATAATGCTAGTGGTAGCAACAACTTAAGAGAATGAACAACAGTCTAACCGAAGCAACTAGAAACAGTGGTGGTGGGAGGGGTTCAACTGGATTGTACAATTACATTTGTGGCAACTCAGTAAAAGGAAAAGAGAGAACGAGCGGCGCCGCCAGGCCTAGCGGAACTTCTTCAATTGAGCGAGAGAGCACGGGCGCGCAACAGAACGTCACGTCGGGTGGAATGCTGCGAGAGAGAGAGAGAGTGTGTGAGAGAGCTGGGTGAGAGTGAGAACCACCACCACTAGCACTCCGTGGAATGCCGTTCGAGCACATACACACTTTTGCCTGCTAGGACGAGGTACTCGAGAGCAGGCGAGCTGCACCGTTGCAGCAACGGCGGCACCGTAGGCGACTATATAAAGCGACGGTACCAGCTACAGGAAGATATCATTGCAGTTCATCAACGGACCAGAGCAGATACCACCGCCACCAACAGCAGCACTCTAGCTCTCGCTCCTTCTTCTCTTTGCAGCAACACTCTTTGCAAATCGTAAAACTTTATTGATTACGGGACGCAGACAAGACACCGCAGACACAGCAGTCTCAGCTCTTCCGAAGAGACCTCGGTAGTGAGCCAACACTCCGCCGACACTGTCACAATTAAGTGACTGTTTGTGAATGTGATTCCGTGTCCCCTCTCTCTCTTTCTTCATCAATTCGCCTACACACACACACTATTCGCCACTGGAGATCACCTCATCTGATCTACTAAAGTCTACTTAAAGTCACTAGTACTCCTTTTCAGCAGTCGGGACAAAATTATATTATACAACAAGCGCAAGTAATACGGCATTCAAAGAAAAGAAACCGTGTCTAGAGAAAGCAAAAAGCAGAAAGCAGAAATTACAATTCCCATTCACGTACGGAAATCGTCATTCAAGCAGTCTCCTGTGCGCACTTTTTCCTCCCGTCTCCTTGAACAAAGGCCACTGACGCTGTCCAACATCGTTTTACTTCTCTTCTCGTTTCCACTCGTCTCTTTCTTTTCCTCTTCCTTTCATTGAAAGTGAGGCACGTTTCACGACTGCTACTACCGCCGACTTCCGACCACTTTGGCTCCACTTGCTCCAGTCTTTTTTGTTTTCATCTTGCCTCAAATAGCTTAAAAGGTCCGCGCTCAGACAGGCTTTGAGGTCAGTGCCATACACACACAGACACGGTTTTACTTAGACATCAAGTGCTATTTGCTTACCTGCTCTTCCATCCTTTTAACAGAATCAGCCATTCACCGTCTTTGACACGTGCAGCAGCATCCCTTGTCAGCCACTAATTCACATCGCATCTTCTCTGGTGCTAGAGCCTATATCTAGCCATATCAACCACTCAAATCAAACACTACTTCCGAGCCAAAAGTGCAAAACCGAAAGAAAAAGAAAAAGAACAACCGCCAAGATGAATTACTTTCTGCGAGCCTCTCACGTTCCCATCATCGTCTTTGTCTTTTTCGGACTGGCAAAAGGAGCATATTTGGTTGACTTCTCAAACATGTTACACCGAAATATGCAAAATGTCAAACGAGACGGTAAGTTTCACGGTCGTTCTTTTTTGAGGTGCTGCGCCCTTTTTCCCTTTCATTTCGCATTCTCGGTGTGATTGTCAATTCTGTCAGTTGCCACCGCTGACTCTGCTGTAGTCGTCTTTACGGCAAACGGCAGGAGACTGCTGCCGTTTGTCAGATTTTGTCGGGCAAATATAATTGGGCAGTAGTTGAGAGATTGCGAGAGAGATTGCTGAAATAGAGTGAAATAGAGTACCGAATGAGAGAAAGGCACAGGCGGTGTCCTGTGGCGATGCGGCGGCAATGACGACGACGACGACAATTTGTCAGAGGCTTGTTTGAGTCGAGTAGTGTCGGTAGTTGGGTTAGCCGATGCCGTCGAGTACATTTCAAACGGCAATTTGAATTTGTATATGCCAAAAAAAACAAAAAGAAAAGAATAATTTAGCAGCTTTATTGGCTTTAGACGGATGTGCAGGCAAGTGTGAGAGGGAAGACCAGACAAAATTCATGCAGGGTAATCGAGTGAAAACGTGTCGTTTTCAAACTGAGGGCTCAAAATGTGTGTTGAGTAGTCTTTTTGTCAAGGAAAATAACAAACAAGAAAACATTATCACTATGACTCGATCAACCTTACTCAAACAGTCAGTCGTTGCTGTTTTATTTAATACTTCACTCTACATCAAAGTTGCTAAAAGTAGCATTGCAGCTCTTAGCAACTTCAATTTGCTCAGCGTAATTGGCACACCAAGGGGCACTCAAACGGCAGGCAGACGAACACATACGATCGCCAGTGCACTACGACTTTTTCCTTAATCACCGTTAGAGCGTAATGCTCAGAGTCTTCATTTCGATTAAGCTTAGCATTACCACTGTACACTGCCGTGCACTCTCTCACACGTAATGCACAGACACACACACAAACCTGCTGCTAACGACCTCAATGAAAGCGTCATTTTCGTTTTGTGTGCCCAGCCAAAAAGAATAAAAGTGCAATAAAAAATGGATAATCTAAAATTAAAGAATGAAAATGGAAAATTAAATACATTTTACTAGCTTTTAAAAAACAAAATAAAAACATTTTGCTGTTTTCATTCTATTACAAAGGTGTTAAGGCGTACTAGAAACGAACCTTTACTCTGGAGCCCAAAAGCTAACAATTAAAATGTCACCGGCACCGTTTTTGCCTTTTTTGCCTTTTTTGAAAGGCTAAAATTGCTGATAGAGTTATCAGTTACCGCTGTTTGAATATACTTTGTATTAGTCAAAAATAGAACTAAGTGTTCTGAGAAAAATGTTTTTATAAAAAAGAGTAGTAAGTGTCAATTTTGTTTTTTGTTTGAATTCTGAAAAAGCACTCTTTTTATTCATTTTTTGCTCAATATAAAAAAACAACAAATGACGTAAACCGGTGTGCTTAGCGTTGTCAGTAGAAAACAATTGCTATAGTAGTAGTGTGCCTAGAAATAATACTGTTAGCTCACTGTTACGCACAGCGAATGACGATGACGATGATCAGCAAACCAAATTATTGCAAACAACAGCACAGCCCCCAGCAGCGGACACGGCGGTTAGGTTCACAAAGAAACAACAATCGGCAGGTAGGTTTTTTCACCTGTCTGTCTGCTTTACCTGCTTGTCTGGTTGTCTGCCTGACCGTGCCAGCAACAAATCGATAATTATAATTATCCCCTAACAGTGCCTGCAGCCTGTGGTATGTTTGTGACATTGCAAGTGCCAGTAATGATAGTTGGTGAGTTGAAGTGAGGTTGGTTGTTGCAACCGTGCAACACAACTGTCACTTGCTCGCTTGCTTTATGTGTGTTTTCTGAGTCATAAATAATGTAAGCAAATATTAATAATACGCCAATGAATAATTAATCGCAGCAAATTATACAAACATTTTGCTATCATACTGGCTGGCTAGTTTACTGACTGAATGACTGCTGCCCTGCTCGAGTCAAGGTGTGTGTTTGAGGGCAGTTAACCGTAGTTTAGTTGCTTGCTTTTTAAGGCTTACTGGGCCGAGAGAAGCACTATGCACTACTATGCACACAAAGAAAAACAGGCACTACCGCAGTCACAGTCAAGCACTGAAAGTTAAGCAAATTAAATTAAATTGGATCAAATCGGATCTAGTGGAGAAAATGGTAGATAGAATAAAAGAGATGCAGTCAGAAGGTGACGGTGCACTGGATGCACTGGGGCATGCGACATGAGTGCAAAAGTGTGTGACAAATAGGCAACTAGAGACCAGGAACAAAATGGAAAAAATCGAAAAATTGGTACTGATGTTGCAACAGCTAAAAGGACTGCACAAAGAGGCGCTCAGTGAGTACTCGACAGTAATTAGGCCGATTTGCAGAGGTGCCATTAACAGCAGACACTGCTGGCTGTTCCAAGGACCAGAATAATGAATGTTGCTGCTGCTGTCTTTTGTGCCTCTTTTGCCTGTTCTTTCCTCCAATTGCAATACTCCTATCTATTTTATTTTATCCAATTTTTTCTTATTCTCACGTTAGAGCAAGGGGCATAGGCGACTAGTGTGCAACAAAGGGATGCTTCACTGCAATGCATTTATTAGACTACTGCTGCTGTAAGTGGCCGCAAATGTTGACACACTGCCCTTCACGGCCCGCTGTGCACTGCTCCCATTGTGTGTGCGTCTGTGTGTAGATAATTAAGAACAGGACAGGGACATTTAATTACAAGCTTACAATTGAAGGGAGACAAAGAAAAAGACAGTATAATTGGTGGTGACAGAATAGAATAATAGAGCTAAAGAAAAGAAAGCGAACAGGATTTTTACTTGAAAGACGGGAAAAGAGCACTGCCGCATCAAAAAGTACTTTCATTTGCATTGCATTTGTTTCTGTTTTCATGCTGGTGTTTATATAGACAGCTGATTACCTTTGCTCAATGGCCTGAAAGCTAATGATTTCTTAGCATTAGCATTTCAAAACAGGCTTTACTAGAAGAATGAAAGATGAAAAGTGAAAACATAGTACTCAAGTGAATCTATGTAGGCAAACTTTAGTAGGCACACTCATGCTTGGCGTTCAGCTAAACCGATACTTTTAGGAAACAGTGAGCAACTATGTCCAGTTATGAGTACAATGTGGGCTGATTTTGAGCCGTTTCGAGTTGACACTGTTAGCAGTTCCAGTATGTTCTGCCGTGCGTCACCGGTACAAGGTTGGCAAAGTCAGGCCATCACCGGCACCGCCAGTACCACCACCACCAACTTGCCTAAGCCGACATTCAGCAAGTGTAAACGGTATTCTACTGCTGCTGCTACTTGGGCACCTTTCAGTGGGCGCCAAAGTAGCTTTACTTTTAGTTCAGAGAGAGAGAGAGAGAGAGAGAGCAAAGTACACCTGTGTCTGTGTGCAGTTGTCATCAGTTGTTTGGCAGTGGCAGCAGCTTTGTTGAGTGCCTATTTACATTTGAAACGTTTGGCGACGAGGCAGTGGAGAACAGCAGCAAAAGCAGCAGCTGTAGGGTCTGCGTCGGTGGCAACCCCGAACGGGCAATGAAATATTTATGCGTGTCTGCCTTATTAAGATTAATGGCAATTGAAGGAAAATACTACAGTGCTGTCGTCGAGAGCGACGACGGAGACGGTGCTACAGATGATACTGTTACGAGAACGAAACGGTGACGAATTGTGAGCCGCTCGAGAATACGACTTCTTCTGCTGCTGCTTCTGCATCTCTAGGTACTCTCGCTGATGGCTAGAAATAGTGAAAACAGAACAATGGATAGACACACACACACACATTTGGCAGCGTTTTTGACGCGGCATTTTTTTCACTTTACTTTTACTCTATGCACCTAAATTAAAATTGGCTTTCTCAAATACTAACTTTTTTGTGGCCTTTGCTTTTTTCTCTTCCCCTCTGAAACAGATCCTGAACGTTGCCACCCAACACAGCCTTTCCGCTGTCCAGGCGACAAGTTGAAGTGCATATCGATACAGTACCTATGCGGTAAGTGCTCCCAAGCGGCGGTTGCTAATTAAAATTCGCAAGCAAAATATTGACTTACCCAGCTAGTGTGTCTGTTTGTGTGTACAAGCTGAAATACAAGTACAAGTGAAGTGTATGTGTAGAGGAAAGGTCCATTTCATGTGTTGGAGTGAAGAAATGGAGTAGGAAATGCTAGGAAAATGCCAATTGACAATGCCTTCCATTGAAGTAATATTCATTGAGGGTGTAGGCTTTGCAGTGTGTATTTGGGGGAGTAACACAAAGTTAGAATAAAGAAGAAAAAGAAATTGGTGCAGTATGGTGAAGAATGAGAAACAATTGTCAATAGTAGGCAATTACTGTTGTTGGGCAAAACAAAAGAGAAGAAAAAAAGAAGAAGGGAGAAAGTAGGACAACATCGTTTGTAGGCTCAAGTTGACAGTGACACAGAGCGATACAACAGCAAACAGGATGGGTAAATAGGAACAAACACTCACGCTCACACAATGCACACAGCTTCAAATGACAGTACAAGGGTGGCCTGATGAAGAATTCAGGAGGTTCAAAGACTAGCTAACTAGCTAATCACTAATTCGCACTGACTAATGCTTACTTGACATTTGTTTATCTTTCTTTTTACTTTAGATGGCGCGAATGATTGCGACGACGGGTATGATGAAGACAGGTAAGCAAAGTAATTTTTATAAAAAACGAAAAGCTTAACAAAAAGATTTTTTTTGTTTAACAGCTCCCTCTGCACTGCAGGTAAGTGGTCAACTTTTGATATGTAAATGTTTTCATTGAAATGACACACTAGAACTTGCAATATGCGTATTACTTTAGAAAAAGTGGCACCGATCAATACCTAAAACTCAAACGGACACATCACTTTTCATTCAAGTGCAAATTAGTAGTTGATAGAGTGTTTGACTGTGTTTCGGTGCAAAATTGAATTTCAATGAGGCAGAACGATAAAAAAGGCAAACAGGTGCACCACAGTCAACTCGGCTGACCATCACTGACTGCTGGGAGAAGTACACTTCTAGGTCTCTAGAGTGACCTCTTTCCTGCCAATGGCCGCTTATCTGCCGTGTAAATGTTAATATTTGCTTGCAGCTGCCAACTGCTGCCGCCACTGTTTTCCCCTCAAATGTCATTGTTAATATAAATAAACCTTTTATTGGCATAGCCCAACATAATTACGACTAAATAATTGATTAGATACTTGCTGTTGACGGTACACGAACAGGAGCGACAGGCAGGCAGGAGAGAGAGAGACAGGTTTCCTGGCGTCAGTGCCACTGTCAGTGAAGATGGCTACTTTTTTCCTCCTTCTTCAGTAGTTGCTTCCAATGCAGGAGCAATTCTTGCTGAGCCAATAAATTATAGCTAAACTGAGCTAGCAAAGGCAGAGCACCAGCAAAAGCAGAGAAGCTGCTTATGCTTTGGCTGCAACTGTGTCTACGCGTAAATATTTTATTTCGATAACTAAATTTGCCTCCTTCATCAATTAGAAGCGCTTGGCAGCAAATGCAATTGCCCTGCTAATAAAGAGCAGCAACCAGAGAGGCAGCAGATTGAACAGTAAAACAAACACGGCACTGAATGGAGCAGGGGTAGACAAGAAAAAGTAGACTAAACAGACAGGAAATGCCTGGGAAGGAGAGGGCAGTGGCATATCAAAGTAGGCTATCAGTGTCGTGCTCAAGGAAAACAAGATAGAGAAAGTAAGACATCTAATAAACTAAAAGTACACATTCCCTGACCTGAATGATTGAATCAGCAATGACGTTCTTCAGTGCAACAGGCAAAGTTGATTAAAGTGAATTTACCGTTTTTCTCTTTCTTTTCATATTTAGCAAAAAGACCGCCGGTTGAGGAGACAGCAAACTTCCTGCAGACTTTGCTGGCAAATCATGGCCCGAACTACCTAGAGAAGCTCTTTGGCAAAAAGGCGCGAGACGCCCTGTTGCCTCTCGGTGGCTCGCACAAGGTGGCCGTGGCACTTTCAGGTAAACAAAGTTAGCAATAGTAGAAGGAAAGTTTGACAAAAGATCGTTTGGCTCAACAATTTTCTTGCCAAAATTAACTTAAACACAGAGAGCGAAACTATCGAGGACTTTGGAAAGGCACTTCACCTGATGCGCAGCGACCTGGAGCATCTGCGAAACATTCTGATCGCCGTCGAGTCGGGCGACCTGGGCCTCCTCAAGGCGATGGGCATCCGCGACTCTGAGCTAACCGATCTGAAGCTCTTCCTCGACAAGCTGGTTTCAACTGGATTCATGGACTGAAATGGGGACTGAGAAATGGGCGACGACGATGATGACGATGAATGTGATGAATAGCAACTGACTGAGTGACCAGTAGTAGACAGTGGTAGCAGTAGTAGTGATAACACACACACGTATTCACTCACCACACAAACACACCTAAAACAATAACAGCAGCAGCAACAACATCGACATGACAACGGTCGAACACACATCTCATCTCTCCTTTTCCTTCCCTTTTGCACTTCAAACCATATACACACACACACTTTGCGACCATCATCAACCAGACCACCAGCAATGCAATCGAGCGGCAAATCAGGCGGGCAACTCTTACTTTCGGAAATATTTTTCTAGAATTCAAAATTGAACACTGCACGATTTCACAACACACAAACAATTCACACTGGACAGCAAATTACTAATGCTGCCAACGACCTCCAGAACCACATTTTGTTTTCTAACCTTCATACCTTCTCTTGCTCTTCTCTTTCTCTTGGCATGAACAATCTCTTTCTCTTTCTCTTCTTTCTGTGTTGCAATTCTTTCTTTATTTTGTTTTTGATTTCCATTGATATTCTATGTTATGTTTTTATCCTTTATTTTCCATTTGGCGCCAGAAACTGTGTGCTTTAGAGGAAAACAAGAAAACCCCTATAACTGTTAATAAGTGCAACCACCACCACCAACAACAACAGCCACCACCATCACCGACCAGTCAAAAGACCTTGTGATCAGTAGCAGGTAGTAGAAAGTGTGACCACCACTTCTGAGACGATCTCTGAAACAAACAAAAACATGATGATACTGTTGGACGGACACCACTACCACCACCACCAAACACACAAAGACAGTCATCGACAGTGGCCGCCAAGCATGCCAACCCGAACTCACTGTCAGCACTGCAAGAACAGCCATCACTTTGTAGCTAACAACATATCATGCGTGCTCTCAACTGATGATAACTACCACACCAATAAAGACTATAAAGATCTCCACCTGAGCCTGAACAAAGGAAACTGTTAATGACGTCACTGATGACGACAGCCCTGAAGAAGTTTAGCTTGGTATAGAGAAGGGAGTTGAAAACAATAGGCAAACAGGTAAAATTGAGAATGGTACAATAACACTCAAAGTCGAATTGGAGGAAAATGTCAAATGGAGCCGTGGGGAGGGGAAGAATCAGACTACTCGAAAGTTTGTAGAAAAGAACGAAAGAGAGAAAAGAGGAAATTGGCAATCGAACAGCACTTTAATTTTTTGTTCACACTTCAGCAGCACCAGCAACAACAGTTAAGAATGGGAACATTGCACGGCGTGCACTTAGTTTGGCTCTTTGATCTTTTTCATTGTGTCCCAGTTGGACAGGTTGTCCTGTTCCCAGACACACCAAAGTGCTCCATAATAATAATCATCATTTTCCGCCTCCCATTCACTTTGCTTTGCCAGACATTGTTTGCAGTGCTCAGTGCTCTAGTTTAGACCTCCTTCTCCTTTTCTCCAGCAACGTTTCAACAATGTATCGGCCACGGCCGCGCCAGCGATCGATCTGAAAACTGTCAAATAGCTTATGAGTGAGTGATACAAAACTGAAACTGCGCCTCTCATCCGGTGCACTCAAGGCAGAGAATGAAAAGTGGAAAGAGAAAAGCAGTACTAAAATAATATTAAACAAAAGTATACTGAAAAACTTGAAAGAATGAAAACAAAGCAGCCATCGACTTATAAGAGCATATTCTTGTCGATTCGATTACCAACCGTACACTACTAGCCTGAATGTGAGTGTGTGTGTGTTAGTGTGTTTTATTGATGACGGCCACTGAAGCTCTACGACAAGTGCTAGTGCTCGGGGCCTGTGACGGCAGCAACAGCGAAAAATCTCAGCTCCAGCCGCAGCTCGTTATCGTTGGCAAACATAAATCAGTGAGCAGGAAAGAGAGAAAAAGAGAGATGTTTTGATTTGGATTGGAACGCTGCTGATGCTGGTGCTACCGCCGCTAGATAGCACACTGGGAAAGAGGGGGCTAGTAATTATATTAGCCTGCCGATAAACAAACAAGACTACTGAGTGCATAAAAAGTAAAAGACAAGGGCTTTCACATTCATTGCAGACAGAGGACTTTGAGCCAGAAATGGCAGCAGCGAATTAGCCTACCAGCTCAATCAATCAAAATTATTACCGCAGTGTACTCGCAGAAGCAATGAGAAATTACTTGCTGTACTGCCGCCACCACCACCACCATTGTGGCAGCCGCAAATGCCGCTAAATGTCGCACTGTCGAACACACTGTAATAGATAGTGGGGATAAGGAAAAGGACAGGAAAAGATAATAGATCATTTGATAATTGAAGGACGGCTCTAAGGAGGCAATGAAACAGTGAAGAACTACTGGAAATGCACCCTATTTCTATTGGTAGTGGTTGGGCGTCAATCGATTGCTGCTGTTGCTGCAACTGAGGCCCTTGAGAAAGTGAAGATAGGGTAGCTTGGTTAGTTCAAATGAAAAGGAAAAAAAGAAAAGCCTGTACGAGGCATCCCTGAAGGATATCTGTGGGGTATATAAATGGCAGATGGGTACTGAATTAGCTTTGGTGAAGCGTAGCAGACAGACAGACAGACAGGCCTTTCAGGCAGTGACTGACAAATGAAGCCGCACTTTGCCAGATTGCCTGCTTCAGCTGTGTATGATGATGCTGAAGTTGATGCTGCCAAGCAGACAGACCGTTTCACGTTGATTGCCCATAACATCTGAGAACCACAGCAAAAGTTGAAGAAAATTAATGTCTGTGGTTTGAGTGGTGTTTTTGTGCTGGGAATAGTGCTGGCAGTTGCTGCTGTCCGTTGCTAAAAGTTGTCCAAATTGGCAAGTCGTGACATTTATCAGGTACCAGCGCCAGAAAACGTGGCACCATTAATTGGTCCATAAAGACACACTGGAAAGAGAGGGACAAGTGAACAATTAGCTCGCTAATAGCCGTAGATACAGCGATTAATAATTCATTAGTGTCTGTGTGTGCTGTATATTCACAGAGAACAATAAAAACATTTACTGCAAAAACGACTTTACGGCGCCGAGATTCTCACGCTCTGATTACACAGTGAACATAACGGCGATATTGAAAAGGCGAAGAAAAGCAGTAGGAGGAGGAGAAGGAAGCAGTACCGTTTTGGAGCAGTAGGACAGCTACTGAACTTGACACTGCTTTCACCGCTCATATTTCACCCAAACCACAGTTGAGTTGAACTTTGCAGTGTCATTTAGGAAAAGTGTAAAACGATCTACACTCACGATATTGCTGCGGCTGGACATGATGAATCATATTTCATAACTGCTGCTGCCCGCAGACAACATCACCTAATGGTTTTCCATTCCTTCACTCTCTGCTTCGTACTGCTTCAGCTCGGCGGAAAGGCAGAAAAGTGAAGGGAAGTTGTAAAAGTGGGGGAATGGAATTGCAAATAAATATATACGACTGCAATCTAGCAAAAGGTAGAACATTCCGGCGGCAGTGATGGTGGTGGTGGAAGAGAAAGCAATGAAAAGTGCATTTGCTGCCTTGGGAGATTCGCCCGAAATGCCACGACCGTCAATTGTGGTGCCATTGACTGTGGCAAGTCAGTGCTAGTGCAGTGCAGTCCGTCAATCATTGTCTTATCTTTTCTTTTTCCCTTTTGCCAGGCCTCACTAATAAGAATCACTTCTCCGGATAAAGGAGCTGTAGCTAAGCTCCTCAATTGGACGCCAATCGAATTGTAATCGAGTCATTTAGCTTATTGGTTGTCTGTGTCTGTGTGTGTGGGTATTTATTTTCATCGTGATCAGCATTAATGGTAAAATAGAATCATCTCCACCCTCTTTGGGGTCGGTCTGTTGATCGGTCATCAGTATACAGTTACAGAAAGAAATTGTACAAAATGAAGGTTACTGGTAGAGAAAACATAGGCAATAATAATACAGTGGTGTGTGTGCTTGTGTGGCTCTGTGGAGAGTGGTAAGGAATAAAAACTCCGTTCATTGGTTTTTACATTAGTAAAAGTGTAGTAAGAGTGCGGTGTGTTTGTGTCCAAAAGTTCATTAGAGCACAATTTAAGAATGCAGAATTTTTGTAAATCACACTTATTTAAAAAATGAGAAAAAATGTTCGAGCATGCAAAAGATACTTTTGTCTTGTCCCGTTGATTGGCTGTTGTTGGCTAACTGTTACCTCTCACTTGTGTGTGTTGGTTGCCTTCCATTGGAGTCTCCAAACTTTGAACACACACAATATTCCCTAAATACTATCAAAGGCAGACTCCTCCTTGCTCTCTTGCTGCTGCTGTTGGTGGTCATCGTTAGAGTCTGTCGGCTGCACCTCATGTTCAGTTTTCATTCGTTTTGACATTTCTCGCAAGCGATGCTCGATGGCCTGATTCAAATGTTCGATATCCTTTGGATTAGCCTGGTGAAAAAATGGAGTAAATTAGAGACAAAGAAAACAGAAATCGCCAACTAAAGAATACCTTAATCATGTAGATTCCATCAACATTGGTAAAGCGAAGACAGTTATCATTTGCAGGCTCAAATTTCATTCCAGCAACCAGATGAGCATTCAGTATGACTCGCAGAGCACCGGTCGTTCGCATGACTGCAATTATTGAGCATTAGAACTTGACAAACTATTACGAAAAACCCAACACTCACCAAGACGAGAACAAAGTTTATCGTTCTTGCGGACATCATTGAGGCGAAGAAAGCCACGACCTTTTTCAGTCCAGTTAGCACTGTCGGTATCCCAAGCGTACAGTTTGCCATGAATAGAGAGGACATTTTGCTCGTCTGGTCCAAACAAAAGTGTCATTAGTAGCTTGCACACAAGTTTAAAGCAAACAAATACCTTCTTCACCGGTAATAACTTCGTACTTTCGCTTAAAAACACCATCTGAGCTTTCACCATTTTTGTTCTCTGCATCATTTTCACTTTTACCCAAATCTTCAGGCTGGTTGCTGTCAACTGATGCGTCCTTTAGTTTGTCATAGTTATCGCTGAACGAGAACAAGTTGTCAGAAGTAGAATTAATCTCTGAGGCCGTCTTCAACTCAGCAGCTTTTGAGGCGGTCGAAGAGGTACCACTGTCAAAGACAACTCGAGCCGACAAATTCTGGCCAAAGGTAAAGAGTGGCTTCTCATCATTTGTGGTCACAGTGGTGTCTTCGGTTTCCTTGTTCAAAGTTGAACTGGAGCCATTGGAGAAGCTCGATGCTTCATTATCAAGCGTGTTCTTCACGAACGCTGGTGTTTTTATTGTACCGATATCTTCCTTGTTTAATGAAATGAATGTTTTACTTGATGATATTGTTTCTGAGAATAGGTTTCCTTTAGAAAACAAAGCAAGTTATGAGTTTCAAGACTGATTGTAATTCCCATTTCCACTACTATACCTTCAGTATTTGAGTCGGCTGATCGCAGTACAGAAGGCCTCAGAAAGTTTGCACTGGCGTCAGAGAACAGATTACCACTGGCAGAGGAGAATGGCGCCAGCAACTTTGGAGGAGCAAAGATATCGGCCGAGCTCAGATCTGACGAGCTCTCTTGAGTGCTCGAGGTAATACCCGATGAGAAGGAGCTCGTCCTGAGAAAGGGATTGGAGGGCGTCGGGCTGGAAACTGAATGCAAAAATGAAGTTGAGTTCTGTTGCTGCTGCTGTGACGGCGAGGCGGAGGAGGATGAACTGCTGTGACTGACGCCAGCCTGCGCAATGACACTGGTGCCGATGGCGGACACTCTCTTCGTCTCACCAGCCTGATGATTACCGCTGCTGCTGCCGCTACTGCTGTAATCGGCAGCGTTGGCCTCCGAGGACGGTGGCCCTTGTGAGAGAGAAGTAGTGGAGGTGGAAGAGGTGGATGAGGACGAGGAGGAGTCCACCACCTTGATCACCGGCGTCGTGGACGAGGAGACAAAGAGAGGCTTTGAGGGCGACTTGATCACCGACTCACTGCGCACCACCTGAACATCATCGCTTTCGGCCGGGCCGGCGGTGACGGCAGCCGGGGCAGCCGCGGTAATCACCGTCTTTATCTGGTTGTTGTCAGCAGTCGAGGAAGAGGAGTTTCCCGCCTCCTGTTGTGTGGTGGAGGTGCTGCAAATCTCCACCGTACCTTCGTCCGGCCTCGATTCGGCCTCCTCGTCGACGTGGTCATTGTTATTGTTGTTATTATTTTGACTATCATCCTCCTCAGTGGTCGATGTGATGATGGAGTTTTGCGGCGTAGACGCCGACGAGTTCACCTCTTGGCTGGACATTTGGAAGCGAGCAGGCGATTAGGGGGTGAGTAGCTGAAGAGATGACCAGATATGAGGCTGAAAGGCTGGCTTCTCTTGACCGGTTCGAATCGCTTCTGGTGACCTGGAAATATATCTATTGTTGATAGGCACGAGGTTCACTGCAGCTGGTTTGTCTGTGTGTGTTTGTGCAAGAAGAGCCGAGCCGCCAGCGGCCTCTTCACTCTTCACAAATCGGAGCACTCAGCGTCGATGTAGCCGACGCCTAGGCGCTGCAGCAGGCCGCTTTTAGGACCACCCGGGCACGCAGTTACTAACTTTGCCTGTACAACAGCGCTAACAGAGAGAAGGTAACGTCTTGGCCATTTGAAAACGTGCACTGTAAAGCTGTTGTGATGCCTAGAAAAAACCAGATTATTGGCGCGGAAATCAAGATTTTGATTGGCGCCGCTGACGCCGATGTTGCAAGTGCGCCTTTTAGTGCACCGTTCAGTGCACCCCACTTGGCTTACCGTATCACAATTGCCTGCACGTGCTCACATTTTTCTCTGCTGATAAGCCAGGGCAAACCGATGATAAGAGAGCTCAACTGTGTGACAAGTAACAGCAACGCGCTTCAGTGGGCTTTTTATTTACAATATAAAAATGATGATATAAAAAACAACAACAGCGTGTATAAAAAAGAAAAAGTGTAAAAAAGTAATGAAACAACAAGAACAAGAACAACAAGAATGAATAGTCTTCAGGAGAGTGAAGAGAAGATACCACAGATAATTGTTTGTTAGTATGTTGAGAGGTCGCAGAAAAGTTGACTACTGCCGCCACCACCGCCACATCATCATCAGAGAATGCTATCAGTGTGATCAGGCGTAAGGTCGATGATGCGAAAGTTCTTGCGCGCCGCTTCAGTGGACGCAGAGAGTGTCGAGGGAGGCGAGTGGGTGGAGGAGCTGTTCTCCAGTGCCACCATCAGATCGTCCTCCAGTATCAAGAAGAGAATGTCGTTTGTATAGGAGAAGGAGATGCTAAAATGGAAGAAAAGAGAGAGAGAGAGAATGATTTACTAAATAGTATTCGGAAAAACTATATGCTTAGTACCTTCTAATTGGAATGTTTATCCGGTGCAGCTTTATCGTCCGCAGCAGCGTCAGGTCCCAGGAGCTCCACAGTTTGATGGCGCCATTGGAGAGGCCCGTGGCGATGGCATTCACCGCTAGGCCTTCGGTGCAGGTGGAGTAACAGAGTGAGGTGATGTAGGCGGAGGAATCGGTGGGATCACCACCACCTCCACCACCGCTACCACCACCACCGCCAGTGATCACCTTGCCGACATGCCTTCCGTTGATGGTGAAGACCGCCAGCTGACTGCAGTCGACTCTGCCTGTCGTCGCCCTGTAGCTGACCACTGCCAGGTCGCCCAGCGTATCGCTGATAGTGGTCAGCGGAGCGTCGCCAAAGGCAAACTCAGTGTCGATGATGGTGCGAAGGTGCATCTGCTTGCCCATGTCCCAGAGAATGACCACCCCGGTGGCGTCACTGGACAGGGCAATGCTGTAGTTCTTGTTCAGTGAAATTGACCTGACTGCAGCCCAGTGGCCGTACAGAAGGGTGTAACTGCGAGTGCCACCGCTGTGCTTTGAAGTGCCGCTCAAGTGGTGCAACGAGGAGGAGGAGGAGGAGGAATGAGAATTCTGTTTGAAGAAAAACAAGGTCAACAAGGCTAGCAAATAGAAAGGCAGTTAAAAAGTACGCTTACATTAGTGGCCGTCTGCTGATTCAGACTGAAGGAGACAATCAGCCCCGACTGGTAGCCCACCAGAAGGCGGTCATAGTAGGGAACTGACTCGGCGATGCAGATCTGAAAGATAATTTTTCATCGTAAGTAACACTCATTTCAAAAAGCTGCTACTGACCTTGTCGAGAAACTGCGCCTCTGCGGTAAAGGGCACCCTCTGCTCCTCCTTGTTGCTCTTCAGCCAAACAGTAGAGTGCCGTGTGGACCAGGTGACCAGCGAGTAGGAGAGTATGTACAGCGTGTTGATGAAGGGATTGCGCGGCTGACTGTAGCCGACCAGAAGGGCCGAACAGGCGGGCAGGAGGACAACGTCATTCGTCGGCAACGCCCACAGACGGGCAATGGGCAGAGAGAACTGCCGCTGGTAAGAAGAACGCGGTTTGCCGTACAACGGCGAGCCGACGTACTCGCCCCACTTGATGCCAATCACCTCGGGCACTGAGCAGCTGGAGTGGAAGTCGTCCTCTACGGCGAGCGCCGCCTCCGCCGAGACGCCTGGATGGGGCATGTTGAAGAGCTGCGCCGGCATCTGCCCAAAGGTCTTGATCATCGTCTTGATCGCCCCCCGCTTCACCTCGTCCTCAATCTTGGAGAGGTCGGCGCTGTAGTGCGTGGCCGGGTGGAAGACGTTTACCGCCTCCACTGCCGCCCGCCCACTCTGCTGGTGGCCAAAGATGAGATCAATCCAGCTGTGCAGCGCCCGCGTCACCAGATTCGCCTCCAGCGCCTGTCGGTGGATGAGCGTAAAGAGACGGGCGCTGCCCCGGGCCCAGGGCGGCAGCCGAACGTCGTCCACCCGGTCGCCGTCCTGACGAACGCCCAGGTTGAACTGTTCGCTGTTGAGGAGAAACTCCGGCAGGTAGAAGAACTCCGGAATGAGCTCCTTGAAGCCGTTCGTCGAGTCCTCAGTGGCCAGTCGCCAGGTGGTGTGGATGGAGTGAAAGGCACGGTCGGCAATGTCAAAGTTCCGGTCCTGGTACTGGAGGAACATCTGCGTGTAGGGCGGCAGACGGACGAGGTAGTGCAGGACAATGCCACTGTTGGAGTAGTGAGAGCCGTAGTGGTACGGCGCCGCAGTCACCACAAACTGAAAGGCGTTCAGGTCGGGGTCTGATCGGGACAGTCGGTTGTTTCCTCCTCCTCCTCCTTTGCCACCGCCTTTTCCCTTGGGCAGCGTCCCTCCATTTGCCCTACTCACCAGTCGCTCATTTTCCGCCTTGATGTAGTTGTACTGGTCGACATAGTGCCGCTCCCGTTCCTTCTTCTGCACGGCAATCGGCCGCGAGAAGACGCGAAAGGAGGCGGCCTCCATGAGGTTGAGCACCTCGCTGGTGTAGTCGGCGAGGACAAAGGGAAAGACCGGGTACTGCATCAGATCATTCGACGTCCGGCCGCTGAGCTTGTTCAGATGGGTCAGATACTCAAAGTTGGAGATGCGCCGCTCCCGCCAGAGCTGCGTTAGCGTCACCAGACTGACCGGCTCGGTGAGAGCGGGCAGCGCCTCCCTGCTGGCGGTCATCTGCCGCACAAACTCGTCCCGGATGGCCACATCCTCAAAGGCAATCAGGTAGGTGAGGCCAGAGGTGAGGTGGATCTCCAGCGCCGTGTTCTGCAGCTCGTACCGGCAGTTGTTCAGCTCGCACACCTCCGCAAAGTGGATGACAAAGTCGGAGAAGAAGGCCTTCTTGCTGAAAGTGTTCACAGGAGTAGTGGTGGTGGTGGGGCTATCGCCAGAGTCTTGACTAGAAGAAGTGGAAGCAAAGAACTGCACGCACGTACTCTTCAGCAGAATCTCGCCCTCAATCTCCTCATCGAAGAGGATCACTCGAGCGGCGGAGGTGTACAGCGGCAATTGGTGGGCAGCAGCAGCATCACTGGCGCCAAGGGTGAACGGACTGGCCGATGAGTCGGCTGCACCACTGCTGAAGCAACTGCTGCTGCTCACTGCTGATGGGCCGCCGAGAAAGCTGGCAAAGAGGGGCCGGCCGCTGAGCAGCTTTGAGCTGGTGGGCATCAGGTAGCGAGGGCCAATCTCGAGGAAGGCGCGCTCCAGCTTCTGTCGCGTCCGATTGCGACTCTCAAAGGGACTGAGCGCCCAGCTCTGCGGACAGTAGGCGTCCATGTGCCAGGCGGCCTTCTCGTGCAGCGACTCCGCCATCAGACTGAGCAGCAACCGGCGAACCGCCTTCGCCTCATTCGCCTCCGCCCTCAGGTGCTCAATGTAGGCCTTCTTCTCGCGGTGCTGCGCCTGCATGATCTTCTCATTGAGCAGACTGGCCGCATCGGAGACCTGGCCGTAGAGGGGCAGCATGTTGGAGAAGATGCGATTGACGTGCAGGCGAATGCTGGTCTCATTCTCCGCCCGGCGCTGCTCGATGCTCTCGTACCAGCTGGCAATCAGTGTCCGGTAAAAGGACTCGCTCTTTGGCTGCTGCTGATTCTGCTGACCTCGGTGGTTCATTACAGACTTGAATTTAGCCAGAACGCCTTCCAGTGTGCTGGTGCCCGATTTGGCAGTGGTGATGGTGGACGAGTCCTGCGAGTCGTTGATGCTGTCATTTGAAAAGCTACTCTCAGGTAGTTGTTCATCATTGCCCATCGAGGAGTACTTGCTCAGACTGGTGATGGCCAAACTGCGAACGCCCTTCTCTTGTAGATCACCCAGAAAGGCTTCAAAAAGGTGGGAAAAAGCGGTGAAGTTATCGACGCCGCCACCGCCTCGATGGTCAATAAAGAGCTTTAGATGGTCGAGCGAGTGCGTCTTCTCTGTGAGCAGATTTAGCGAGAAGACTCGATCGGCAATGGACGTCTGAAAGGGCGACAGGAGGAAGAGCACCATTTGCGTGAGGTGCTCCTTGAAGGCGTCCTTTGAGCCGGCAAGCAGTGCGTTCCAGGTAGCAGCCGACTTGGTGGCCTTCACTCGACTCTTCACTTCAGCCTTGAGTATGTTTGCCGACTCGATGTGCTCAATGATGGTCAGCAAGTGAAAAAGCACCTCTCGCTGAAAGTAAACCTCCTTTTGACTGGGCTCAATGTCATCTAGTGTGTTTGAGAAAAGAAAAAGAAGTTGGCATAAAAAGCGCTGAACAACAAATCTCTCTTTATTGTACCTCTAAAGACAACAAAACCAGTGGCCTGCTTGACAGCAAAACGCATTCGCTCCAGTGCCTCTTTTGGCTTCACCAGATCACGGTCCACCTTCTGGTCTGCGTCAGCGTCCGCCTGAGCAGAGTAGTCAAAGGAGAGATCCGCCGCCGCCGCCGAGTGGGATACAAAGTCGTTGCCGCTGAACATGTGAATGAACTGCTCAGAGAGGAGATCTGCAGAAAAAGAGAAAAGAACGTGTTTTTAGAAGGGTCAACAAATCACAAGAAAAGGTACTCACCCAAACCCTCCTTCCTTGATGACTTCGCTGGGAAATTGGCCGCCGCTGCCGCCACTACCGATCCCCTGTATCCCTTCTGCAGCTGCAGCAGGCACTCAAAAGCGGACTGAAGGAGGCCAACTTGAATGTCCCGAAAGACGCCTCTCAGCTCACTGCCCACTACCTTTCGCTCCATAATGGCGTAGTAGTGCAGCAGGTTGCTGTACGCAGAAAAGTAGTGCCCGCCAGTGCGCATCAGGTACCGCTGGGCAATCTCACTGAGCATCAGTATGATCTCGGCGTTGACGTGCTCCCGCGTCAGTCGGTTCAGGTCGTCCTCGGCCAGCAGTTGCTGCTGCTGCTGCTGCTGCCGCCCATCCTCCTTCACTGAAGCTTCGGTGGACGGCGAGTTGAGGGCGACAACGAGCCTGGAGAGAGCCTGCGCCAGACCGTACACCTGCTGCAGCTCAATGACCTGCTCCACCGAGAGGAGGACCAGAATGCGGTGCACCGTCTGCAGGACTCGGTGTGCAAAGGAGGGCGATGAGGTGCACCGCGGAAGGACCGACAACAGGGGGATAAAGTTCTCCAGTGGAATGCTGGAACACTGATGATGTTGGTGTTGGCTGTTGTTCTGCAGCTGCTGACTGGTCTGCCCCAGAAGGCACTTCCTCAGCAGACCTCTGCTCTCCTGGTTGTTCAGCAGATCGAGGGCCGACTTGCGACTGACGTCGAGGAGAAAGCCCAGACAGGCGAGCACCGTCTCCTCGGTGGCCACATACTGGTACAGCTGATTCGCCAGCAGCAGCAGATCGAGCGTCCGCGGGCTAATCTTCAGCAGCAACTGCTGCTGCTCGGCTGCCCTCTTCGCACTGGAGCTGGCGCTGATGCTAATGTCGGTGGGGGAGGCGCTGCGCTCGTGGTGAGCGGTAAACTCCGCCGAGGCGATGGTCGCCGTTCGACTGCGACTGCGACTAGGGTGCTCCTTCTCGTAGAGCAGTGAGTAGAACTTGAAGTAGGTGCGCAGGGCAATCTCACGCACTCGATCAGAGGGCGTGTTGATGAAGACGAGGAGGTAGTCGAGGCAGAGGACCTGCTCAAAGATGGCGTCAATGAGGGAAATCTCGCTGAGCTGGTCGACGAAGCGATTGAGCAGCAGCAGCAGCTGGTTCACGACTAGGTCGGCGTTGTTGTTGCAGTGCAGGACCGAGTCATTTAGAGGTAAAGTGGAGGAGGGTGAACTCTCTGTTTTTGAGCTTTCAGAAGGCGGTTTCCTTTTCTTTGGCGATTGATGTTCAAGTGCCGCCTCTAAAGCAGCATTAGCAGACTGATCAAGCATCTCCGAGACAATCTCCCAGTCTTCAAGGTTCAACGGCGCCTCTTCTTCTTCTTCCTGGTCATCCTCCTCCTCCTTATTTGCTTCTTCAGTACTTTCCGGCAAAGAAGAGCTCTCCACCGTAGAAGAATCAGCATCGTCGCCTCTATTTGTCGACTTGGGCCACGTTGGCAGGCAGAGGAAGTAGAAGGACGCCCTCGTCTGGTTAATATGCAGCAGCTCAGTGCGCTGCAACAGCAGCAGACAGTTGAAGACCGCCTTGAAGAGGTTCAGATCACTGCTCGAGTCGATGATGGCGTTGAAGAGGGCAATCACGTGGGCGAGCGAGTCGCCGTCCAGGTGGTAGTGGTGCTGGTGATGGTGCTGCCGGTAGCTCCGCTTCTCCTCCTCATCACAGTGACTAAAGTTACTGTAGTCACTGTACATGTCCTTGATCATGCAGAGCAGCCGCGAGAAGGCGTTGACCCGGCGAAGCTGGGCGAGGTTGTAGTTGCGGTAGGGGTTCGTGGCGCTGACCAGCGACTCCAGCTTCGCAAAGAACAGCTTCAGGGTGGTAAAGTTACAACCTGTACCAGTTCCACCACCACCAGTGCTCCAAACACGCCACGAGGAAAGAAAGACCTCCAGTGCAGTCTGCGAGAGCACCACCGAGTGCCCGGCAAATGCCGAATCAATGGAGAACTGTGCAAAGAGGCGTAGCATGGTCGTCGAGTAGCCGCCGCCAGTGGCACCATTGCAGACACTCTTCTGCAGCACGTACAGCAGCAGTCGATGTCCCGCAAGGTGGGTGTCAAAGTGCAGTCGGTGTTGGTAGTGTGATTCATACGCCCTCAACAGCAACTCCATTGCCTTCTGCTGAATTGCCTGTCTGCTGCTGCTGCTGCCTACGTTTGTGCCGCTGTCATCTTCAGAGCGCTCAAAGACGTAGCAGAGAAGAAAGAGAAAGAGCGAGATGCCGCCCGTGTCAGCGATTGTCTTCGCTATGCCCACATTTTGCTCCACTTTCAAGTTTCCACCACTTGCACTTGCACTCCTTCCGCCTCCACCACAGAACAGCACAGCCCGATGTTCCTTCATCTGGTCAGACGTCTGTTGCTGCTGCTGCTGACCCTGCTTCTGCTTGCTCTGTTTGGAACTGCTGCTGCTGCTGCCACTGCTGATTGAGGAGGGGTAAAAGCGAGAGAAGGAGAGCTTCGATTGCAGTCTGGAGGCGACCCCACCACCACCTCCATCAGACGATTGCTGTGACCCAGACTGCTGTTGCTTCTGCGGATGGTAGCTGGAGTAGTAGACGGTGGCACTGGAGGCCGAGTAGAGGAGAATGAGGTGGCGCAGCAGGAGCTTCGACTCAAAGGAGGGCGCAATGCAGCTGTGCAGGGCGCTAATCGACTCACCGCCGTACTTGGAGCTGAGCAACGTCTTCGGCAGCGTAAAGTAGTTCTCCTTGGTGATCCACTCGCTGCGAAGGTGGTGAGGGTGGGAAAAGTCCGCTCCCAGCGAGAAGAGAAACACTGTGCTCGGGGGCTGCAGGTGCTGGTTAAAGAGCAGGAGGTTGCCCAGGCGGTAGGAAAAGGAGGAAGAATTGGAGGAGGAGGAGGAGGAGGAGTTGCTGGCTAAAGAGGTCGACAGTCCACCGCTCACTGAAGAGGCACCCGATGAAGTGTTGGTGGTTGTTGTTGTCGCTGCCGAAGTGGTCGTCGTCATCGTCGTAGCGCCCAGTAAAAGTGCCGCATTGGCCGCCCCCTTTTCCAGCAGATTCAGCGGATAGGAGAGCTTAATGGTCTCGTCTTTTGAGCAGTTTGTACTGTGGGCAATCTTGAGGACGCTGTTGCGAGCCTTCGGCACGACAATCTGCTCCACATTGACGCGCAGAAAGTTCCAGCGACCGAGATTGGCGGAGCTGTTGGCGACAAAGTTCTCGTTGAAGTAGATTAGCCGCCCGCCATTTTCCTTGCAGATGCGGTAGACGAAGCGATTGTAGACGTAGTCGAACCATAGTTCCACGGTGCTCGAGTTGAAGTTCAGTGAGGTGATGTGAATGCACTGGGCGGCTGCTGCCGCTGCTGAGGCTGAGGCTGAAGGGGCGGCAGAAGCTGCGGCGGTTGACTCGGTCATCGAGCCATACTCGAAGTGGTGGGAGGAAAAGATCTTCGGTGGAGGAAGCAGTTGTTGCACCTGTGATTTAATGGAGGTGCCACTGCTGGAGAAGGCACGGTACTTGTCGATCAGTGGACTGATCCGGTCGAGGTAGATCCACACTACAAAGGAGTAGTGAAAGTTGGTGATGTGCGCAGAGTGAAAGGGTAGTGCAATGGCGGCCGTCTTGAAGGCCATCTGATGCTGTTGCTCGGCAGAGGAGGAGGACAGTGCCGCCGCCACCGACCTTGCCCCCGTCCCCGATGAAGCTCTCTCTGCGCCGTGTGTGCGTATATTGCCCATGATGGTGTCCAGCCAGAGCATCTTCTTCGGCCGTAAGCTGTTGACCGCAGAAGGGACATTATTATTGGCCAGGTTTGCATGGGCTATGGTGGAATCGACTCGGAATGACTGCACCGGAAAGCGAACTGAGTACTGCGGCTGATTGGCCTCCGACTGTTGCTGCCACTTTGGAAAAAGTATCTTATTAGTGGTGCTGAGGAGAAAGTCCAGGTCGGCAGTGTCTGCCTTGAAGAGGTTCAGCAGTAGGCGTAACTCGGTTGACCTGACGCGCACTTTGCACAGCTCCTCGAGCAGATCAAAGACGGCCAACCTGAGAGCTTTGTCTTCGACGCTGCTGCCGAGGAGTAGCTCACTGAAGGAGGTGGTAAGTAGTGTGGTAAACTCATTCTCAAAGAGGATGCGACTGTTTTCGCTGTTCTCACGACAGCTTCTCGCCAGTGAGTTGATGATGGCCAGACTGTTCTCACTCGAGTGAGTCCCCTCAGTTGTGTCCTTTGCAGCATTTGCAGCTCGGGTCACCGCAGCTCGGCAAAGGTCAATCTGCTCAAGGAGTGACAGTGACTGTCTTTCCGCCGCTTTCGAAGATGCGACCGCCGTTGGGGGCAGCTGCCACCGCCAGCTGAGACTGCCAATGGTCGGCTCAGCTGCGCCTGAATGATGCTCACACGAGTGACTAGATCTTCTGGTATGCCTGTTGTTGCTAGAGTTAGTATTTGTGCTGTTGTTCTTATTATTCCTGCTGTGACTGCTGCCACTGCCCACTTCCCCACACGCCCACTGGTCTTCAGTGTCCGCCTGGTAGCCATCGCAGTAGCTGTCCTCGACGGCCGAATCGTACGCCGACTGTCGGTCGCCCAGACTGGCTGCTGTTGTTGTCTTTGTTGTCGTCGTTGTTGCTGTTGTCGTCGTTGTCGTACATTGGCACTGCACTGTGAACATGGCCACAAGTGTAATCGACCGCAACGGAGGCGGCGGTGGTGGTGGTGGTGGCGGTGATGCTGGTGATCACGATGGTCGACGACGGCTGAGCTGAGAACGGCTGGTACCGCGTCCATGGACCATCGACATCTAGTAGTGGATTTCTGGCAGAGAAAGAAGGAGGCGGTGATGCTGATGATCGTGGTAGTAGTCGGCGTAACAGCGGACAGATAATCGGTAAACGATTGCAAGAAAAATGAGATGAAAAGGAGTGATTGTCTGCCTGACTGACTTGACTGCCTGCTACGCCAGCAAACTACAGAGGGAAAAAAAGAGAGAAAAGAGGAAAACATCAACACAGCAAGACAGCATGTGTTTCTCAGAGGTGGTCCACAGGGGGCGCTCCTGCCTTTCCTCATGTCGTATCTTTTCCTTTTCTTCTTCTTCTTCTTCGACTACCGGTAGTACAATCGCGATAAGTCACCAGCACGACTGCTCTCACAAACAGCAACAGAGGAAGCAGCAGGAGAAGTAGGAGGGGATGCACCTCCCTAGTGACGCATATTTTTATCCATCAGGCGAAAAGTGTGCCCCTGATGGGCCTTTTTGATCGACAGCAGCAGCAGCAGCAGCAGCTCATTACCAAACGGTCTTTTGATCGACCAGTCCCCCCTCCACACTCTTCTCCTCCGACCACCACTTCCAATCAGCATCGCTTTATCAAGTGCGTGCGGTGTGTTTGCGCTCTTATCATTGGCAGGGCTGTACTGCTGCAACCCCATACAACACTCCGTCTTTGTCCGTCTAGTGGCAGTGCACCGGCGTATTTGCATTGCAAAGAGGTGTATTGACGCACAGTGAAAGTGAGGGAGCTGCCGATGCACACTGCGAACACCTACCACCCCAAGTCATTGTAATTGAGATGCACCTGGTGTGTGATGTGATTGTCTGTCTGTCTGTTTGATTGATTGAAAAAAGTGCACTCAAAGTGCACTGCCTGATTCTTAGCAGCAGCAGTGGCAATGTTCTTGAGTACTACTGACTGATTTACGTATTTAATTACTGTCTGACGTTGCAGCGCCAGTGACTGAAACTTGAAAGTTGAACAAAATCAGGAGAAAGTGTGACTGCCCTGGTTGAGCTGAACGCAGCAGGCAGCAAAGCGTAAAAAAAGATGATGAGGGCAATGAAATGCAATGCAAGAGCTAGTGAAAGCCAGTGATGCAAGGAGAAAGAAGTGCGGTTGCTGATTTGCACTGTGTCACTAGCTTTGCAAAGTGAGACAATGCAGGTGCTGGCAGAACACTCGGAAGCATTTTTATGCTGGGCTTTCTCTCCTTCCAATAAGTCTGTTTTAGCCTCAATATCACAACAATGACTTCATTTTTACGAGCTCTAATTACTGCCGTTTTGTTTACTATTTGGCATAAGTGACAATGATGTGTGCAGAAATGAAAAAGTTGACAGTGTATGATGATGATGAGTTTGGTAAACATTTTGGCGATGGTGGGAAGCAACAAATGCCTCTCCTTTGGCATCAAATTTGGCGACATTGAACTTGCACTCTTCTCAGTCAGCGTACATTTGACTTTGTCTGCCCAGCATGCACTGATCTCGACAGTAGCCGGCAAAGCGCTTGCAGTTGAAGGCGTAGCAGCAGTGCTGAATGCAGTTGATCACCTTTGGTTCGGTGGCGTTGCGCAGGTCGTAGGGAATGAGGTGAGTCTCCATGCAGCGAAAGTGGTCACACTGTGCGGGGCCCTTGTTGAAGCCGAATCGACTCCACTCCTGAACGCGGCACTTCTTGCGACAGTTCGCAAAGATCGGCCACATTCGACAGTCAAATGCCCAGCAGCAATGGGCGACGCACTGGCACTTGGCGCCCGGCGCCTCCACGCAGTCACGACCCAGGTCGAATCGCTCCTTAAAACAAGGAATCTTGCAGTAGTTTCCGGAGCCGCCGATAGCACCGCCAATTGGCTTGTTCATTGTTGTGTCGGAGCTTTGCACCAGTGAGGTACTCGAATGCAGTAAAATAGTGGAAAGGGTGAAAAAGAAGTAGATGATAAAGAGAAGAAATGTGGAGTGAAAATGTGAACGGCCACCTGTTGAGCTGGTCATGATTGATTTGAGTAGGTTTAAATTAAATAAGTAAGACTAAATAGGACAAAATTGTCAGAAGATGTCAAACATAGCAGTTGCCGGTGATCGAAGTGTTGAGCCAATAACTTTCATTTAGAGGTAGTGAAATTAGACAATTGTTCAGTCTTCAGCCGACTGAGTGGATGCTCAACTCTCCCGCTCCCTCTTGCTCCTTTTCTACCAAAACTTTTATTCAGTCAATCAGTGAGCGTCTGTCAGTCAGTCAGTGGTATCAGTTAGATCCTGTTCGCTAATTGGTAATGTCTTACACACGGAGGCAGACAGACAGACAAACACACGTTGTTACGCACTTTGGCGCGCTCCTTTGAACCCTCCTGCTGGAAGCAACCAGTGCCAAACGACGTCGGATGCGACTACTACTACAGCCGCTTCACGTCCTTGCTTGCTTTGTGCAATCGAAGATTGGCAAGCAGGCAGACAGACGCAGCCAAATGTGCAGATAGCTCCACCACGAGCACACACACACACACGCCACACGGTCATCTTCACAAAGTATCAAAAAGTGCCTGCACATGGTGAGAACAAATTGATAAGTGGTGGAGTGAAAAGGCATAAAAATGGTAATAAAGTGATAATGGTCAAGTGACTTGGCTCGATTCTCCACCCTCTCCCACACTGTGCAGCCAGCTCTACTGACCACTCTGTGCCTTCTTCTTCTTCCTGAGATGTGCCAGTGGTTGAATGAAGCAATGTACATGTAGAGAGAGGTTGGCAGTATAGCACTAAATCAAAATCCAAGTGATTGCGTCGGTGGTGTGCGATGCAAGCTGCAGCAGCAACAGTAGCCGAGACCTTGCCCTCTGTTCAAGGTGAGATATGGATGCTGCCTCTGCGACGACGACAGCAGTATTATTCCAAGGTTCGCTTTTTTTCGCGTACCAATCAATAGTCACCAAGCACCTCACACTCACTGATTTCATTATCACTACCAGCGTTTTGATGTTGCCCATCTGACGCTCAGTTTTCATTGCCAATTCTGTCAGTCAGTGTCAAGTCAACGCTGAAGTGGTGATTACGCACAATTATTCCTCTCTGCACATTTACACGTTATCAGTTGTTTGTCGCTAAAAGGGTACTTTGTACAATTTACAAGCTCGCTTGTTTTGCTTTATTGTGATTGAGCAGAGTTCAAGTTTGTGTTTGTGTTTTCCTTTTGAGCACATCATCTTTTCACTTTGTTTTTGGCAAACGTTGTGGCCACTCACTATCATACGATTTGTACATCACCGCAAACTTGTTGACCATCTTCCTCTTCACATCTTATCTGTAGTCGATCGCATTTGTACCACTGCCGCCATTGCCATAGTTTTGATCACCAAAGCCTCCACTGTCGGGATCCTCCTTAAAGACACGCAAATCAATCGACGGTATCTGTTCACAGGGAACGCGCGGATTGCTGGTGGAAAAAAGAAGAAAAGAAATTGTTTGTGTGCGTGCGTTAGCGATAAGCTCAGAAAACCAAATAACTTTTAGGAAAATTAAATCAAACAAGGCCATTCATTCCTTCATTGATTAAATCATCAACTGATTTTGTTTACTCACTGAATCGGATGCGCCTGTCGCAGCGCCCACCGCTGAATGGTCAAAATGCGATCGCCATTGTCGCAGAGAATCTTCGATTGCGTCGCCTTGCGAATCTCCCTCAGCTGCGGCAGCGTGAATGAGGAGGGGAAACCGGGATTCTCAAACCAGAAGCGGTCCCCTTTGCGAATGTTGGCAAAGTTTCGCGCAATGATGCAGCCAAAGGTGGGTCCGACGAGGGCGCCGTGCATCTTCTCCTCGGAGATGCCGCCACTCCACAGGTCAATGTCATCCGGATGGGCGTACAGTGTGGAGTAAAGGTAGGCGGTGTGATTGCCCACCCAAGGAATGAGCTCCTCGAAGGTTTCCGCACGTCGCATGCCGCACCACTCGCGGTAAAAGTTGTAGCCCGGCGTGCCCTGCTCCCTGCCCCTCATCAGATTAATGGACGGCAGGTCAAGTCCAACGTGGTCCCAGGGCTCCTGAAAAAGGTGGCCTGCCACCTCCTTCGAGATGAAGGGGTCATAGGTCTGCGAGGGCGTGTCCACCAGTCCCATGGCCAGCTCATCGATCCGTCCCGGCTCATAGATGATGAAGGGGTGGCGGAGGAGGAAGCGAAGTGAGTGTGCGCCCAAAAACTGATGATGTCTTCCATATCGCATCACCTTGCCCTGAATGAAGGTGTGCCCGTAACGAAAAGCAGCCGTGGTGAAGGCCTGCGAAGGACTGGTGTGCGCATTCGGGTCGTAGCCGTACCAGTAGCCCTCTGCTTCGGTCAAATTGTTCTCTGCCACTACCCGTTTACCCAGTAGCATCGGTAGAAATTCTGAGCATTTGCAATGGCAAAAATGGTTTATTACTATCAAAAGTACATACTTTCAAGCTCATCCATCGCTTACCATTGAGTGTAATGTGCTGAACAGCGGCGGCCATGATGTGTCTCGTCTCCTGGTACAGTCGCTCGTCGTCCCAGTGCGGATTGAGCTCGGCCAGCTGGGCGGCCATTCGATTGTGATCACGCATGTACAACGTGTGCAGCACCGTCAGGTGAATCTGCTCATTGACCCGAGTGTCGCCGGCGAGAAAGCAGAAGAGATTGCGCGGTCGATTGGTGCACTCCAGGTCGGGGTTGTCGTCTTCAGGAGGGAGCAGCGGTTTGAGACCTTCTCGAGAGAAGCGGTTCCACGACTTGAGCTGACCGCCGGAGAAGGTGCGCAGTCGACGAGCCACCGCCTCTGTGCTGCCGTAGATGAAGTTGGCGTCAATGTGACTCGTCAATATGTTGACGTGCACTCGCGGTCCGAGAGCGCAGTTTGGTCGGTGGCCGGCGATGGAGCGCTTAAAGTCGTGACACTCACGTCCCAGTGGCCCGTACACCGGGTCACCGGGTGGAATAGGAAAGGGCATGCACAACGGGTGCGACTGACCTGGCTCCAGTTTGCAACAGTCGATTTCCGTTTCCTTGCCTCTGATGAAGACTAGTAGGAGTGGTAGGAAAATCTGTTTGGTCAGTTTGGGTTTGAGAGAAAACAGGTTTAATGCTTACATCTAGGTGGCATTGCCAGCGCCACGTCGTGATCGATAAACTGGCCCCAACTCATGAACATGATGGTCATGTCAGTGGAGGGGTGATCCTGGTCTCGGTGGACGCTGCGAATGACCAGTCGAGCGTGCGGTAGCTGTTTCCCCTTTACCACTGACTGCCTCAGTCCGTCGATTCCTAGTGCAACAAAAGAGATTAATTTTTATGTTTTCTAAAAGAGTTGGCTAGGCTACCATCAGAATAGACGGGCGGCAGGTAGCGCACAAAAGCGGTATTTGCGGCGCCCCAGCTCGGATTCTCCAAATTGTTGCAGTGCCCAGTCAGCGTGCGATACCGCTGCACCCGACACTGCATCGGTTTCACATGCGCCGGACAGTGCCGCCAGAAGGAAGTTCTCGACATGTCCACCAGCGGCAGGCCGTTGAGTATCTCATCGTGAGAGAGTCGAAAACGCCTGGCGAGCAGCCGTGTCGTCAGCTGGATGACTTCCGCTGTCTGGCCGATCGACTCCGGCTGAGGCTCCAGCGAGTCAATGTCCGCCGGTCTGCTGTACCGCAGCGTCCTCATCGCCTCCTCGATTGCCTCGTCCACTGCCCGGTACGACAGACAAACCTCGCCCAGCTCTTGCTCCTCTTGCTGCTGTTCGGCATTGTTGTCGTAGTAGTAGTAATCACTAGTAGTGAAATGAAGTGAAGTGATCAAGTGTCAGCCTAGGTAAGTTGTAAGCTAGAATCAAAATAGTGACAGCTCTTACAGTGCATGAGAATTGGCCCTGTTTCTGCCGCCTCTGAGCGCCTCAAGCATTGCCTTGAAGGAGGGCGCGTAGCTTTTGCCGACGTCATTGAAACCGGGCATCATTCGCCGGAGAATGAGCGCGCAGTCCTGTCCTCTTCCGCTTCCGCCACCTCCATTTTTGTCATTGAAAGTGTAATAACTGTCCCTATCGTTATTAATTCTGTTGTTGTCATAGCTGTTGTGTTTGTTGTTGTTGTTGTGGTTGTTGTTGTTATTACTATTTTGGTTATAGCTGTATTCGTCATTGTCAAAATTGTTCTCGTAGTTGCCGTTGCTGCGGTAGTTACTGTCGCCACCGTACGTCTGATACTGCCGACAGTTGACGGCACTTGTTCGGCCGTGGTCGCTACTTGTCCACAAAAAAAGGGTGAACTGCAGAAGCAGTGTCTGAACGCCTGTTCGCCTGATGAGCCTAAATGAGAAAGGGAGGAAAGAAGAGCAGACGGCAGATGATGAGTTGAGAGCAAAAAGAGGTAAAAAGAAATGTGCAGTGCCAATGCGACAAAACCGGTGGCCCCTCTTCAAGTCAATTGTCCAAACATAGTCTAAATGAGCATCAAGTGGCTGTCAATAAGTTGTCAAAAAACGTTAAAGTTGTTGTTTGCTTGTGATGCAGCCGGCACAAACGGACACCTGTTGCTCTCTTAGATTTTTTTCCCATGTCTATCGAACTCTCAGACAGACAAAAAATTTGCCCAATTGCTCGTTTGTCTGCCTTTTTGTAAAAAAAACTCATCTTTTTCTATCACCACTAATGACAATAGCACTTTTGTGTTTGCCTAACGAGTTGTCGTACAAACGGCACAAAACTGTTTTTTTCTTTACTATCTAAATCTCGGTCATTTCCCAGGGCTTTGTGTCTATGTACTCAACAACAATTGCGACAAACAATTTGCTTTTGCAAAAAAATGTGAACAGGTGTAATTGTAATGCCCTCTCTTTTTCTCACTTGCGGCCACTCATCCTAATGGTCACCGATCACGTGTACTCAATTGCTTGAAAAATCGTCTTTTAAGTTGTGAACATTACTATGTCATTAAACTGCAATAAAAAAACAAAAATCAAGATAAAAACAGTACAACTTACATTTTTTGCAAAGAAACTGTAGTGCTGGCGTCGGTGGGGAAATATATGAGAAACAGAGCAAATTACTGCTGTTGCTTTTGCTTCAGTTTTTGATTTGTATTAAAAAGGTGATTAAAAAGTAGCTGATTGAGTATCACAAGTGAGTTTTGGTAGTATAATATTAGGTCCTAGGTGAAGTCCCTAGGTGAAATTGGCACAGACACAGAGCACGCGAGGAGGACAAACGTCGCCATCACCTTCACCATCACCAAGCGCACATCAACCGCACATTTCAGCAGTCCACAGCTCCTCTTCATCTGTCCTCTGCAGTGGTCCATTCACAATCAATTGACGACGGCAGTGATGTCTGGAAGCATCCAAATAACATAATTACAGGAGACGAGCACAGGAAGTCGAATTAATTGCCAGTCAAAGCTGCTGCTGATGCCACTGATGCACCGAGGAGATGCACAATACGTGAAGTACAAACACTCAAGTCAGTTTCAAGCAAAAAATTGCTGTTGTTGCTGCTTTCTCAATCGTGAGAGCAGCCAAATGGCAACTGAAACGGTGAAGACACCGTTGCGCGCCAAATGGTCTACCCGGTGGAAGGAGAAAAACAGTGAAAAGAGAAGATGCACATGGCGTGAATATGCCAATGAGCAGTTCAACGGCAGCAGTGAAAGCATAGAATAGGGAGAGTGAGGGAGAGAGAGAGAGAGAGAGTTGGAAAAAGAGTCATCGAGTAATTGGGATTGCTGTTGATGCTGCTTCTGCTAAGCGGAAAGAAGTGCTCGGGAAGAGACAAAAACTTGTTCTGTTCCAAAAGTGTCTGCTGTGGTGGTGCTTAGTGACTCTCTCTCTCCCTTTTTTTATCCGTTAAACATAATGCAGACGATCCGCAGCATCAGCGTCAGGAGCAGCACTATCTCTGCTACCACAAACAGGCCCGTCTGCGTGATTAGTGGCACTCGGTTATTGTCATGTTGACAGTAGAGTGCGTCAGCTGCAGTGGTCATCAGTGCCGGCGTGTGCTTTTGCTGCTGCTGTCAGACGTTGTCTGTCTGTCTTTCTCCCTTTCTCCCATCCCTTATTACATCGATCACTCTTCTTCTTTTGCTTTATTTCATTTTTTATAACCCATTACCAATTACGTTTCGGTTTATGGCGCAAATGTGTGCCTGTCTGTAAGGGAATGCTTTATTCCGTTTTTTGTCTTTTGCCTCTTTATGAAAGGTTTGTATTTTTAGCACTAATGCTGTTTACTTTGTAGTGTTTTATATTACGACCCTCAGCAAGTTTGCACAAGTGTCGTAGCGGCTACTTTTCTAAAAACATACTTTCACTTGAAAATGTTTTTTCCCAAAAAATCTTTTAATTTACTCAAGCTGAGCAATCGTAAAAATATCTCAGATAGTAACTATTTGCAGATAGACACACACCGTCTGCGCTTTTACTTTTTCAACAGCACTGCAGCCTAACAAACATGAATATCATCGGCGCTACTGATGTTAAGTTTATTGCCTAGTAATAGTAATTAGCACTGTGACCACTAATTGAGTAGTGAAAAATACAGCTGTTTCATTTGCGAAATCTTCAAACGGACCTTAAGGAGTGTACTCGTACTTTAACGTGTTCATCAGGAAACAGACACAATCGGTGTACTCTTCAATCTGACAACGGTAAGATTATTTAAAAAAAGTTTGACAAAAGAAATAATACAAATGACGCTTACCCATTTGAAAACAGGCTTTCCTGCACCATGACCTGAGTTAGAGTCGACGCGAATCATCAGCGGTGTATTTTTGCCCACTGTTTTGCCCAACTTATTCTGCAACTCTGCGATGAACTTGTAAGAGTGCAACGGCACTACTCGGTCATCGTGATCTGCAGTTAGTACCAACATGTTGGGATATTGAGTCAGCGATGAATCAATGCTGTGCACGGGTGAGTACCTGAAAATCGCAAGAAACAAAATAATTAAAAATTTTAATTTTTAAATCAAACCCAAATTCAACTAGGTTTTTAAAAAATATACTTTGTTAGTACTTTCTTTTTCTAAATGCTAACGGTGAAAATTTTTTATTAGACAAAAACAATGATCTACCATGACGAGAGATTGCCATGCATTGATGACTATCAAAATGAGAAAGCAGTGAAAAGTGTGCGAGAAAGAGAAAAGGCAAAAAGTTTAAACACACAAATCAAATGAGTAGCTGGATGATAAAATTTGCACACATTTGCTTGTGTCTTACAATTAAAACAAAAAAGTTGTCAGTCTTTATCCTCTGTCGTGAAATCTTCATGCGGTTTAAAAATGAAGAGAGAAAAACAACAGAAACTGCGCATGTTATCTGTATGTGCACTTTAATGGTTATCACGATTTTCTTGCTAATAATAATTAAACTTGCAATCTTACTGCCGGGTTTCCAAAGTGCAAAGATAATTACTTCTTTTTCACTATTTTCATTCAGTACCCTATTTCTAAAAAATACTTGTTTGACTTACTTTAAAATGTATTCAAAATGCTCCTTGTTGCCCTGCGGATCACCGTACTCCTCCACCCAGGCCCAGCCAATAGTGAAAAGCGGATAGCGGATCATGTCCATGACTCTGACGAGGAGAAAATGAACATGTTTTTATAAGTGTTTTAAAACAGGGTTAACCAAAAAGCCACTTTCGTACCCCACTGCGGCGAGAGAGGCGCCAAAGATGTCGGGAAATTGATTACTAGTGGCGCCCATCAGCAGGCCGCCATTGGAGCGACCACTTGTGGTGAGGTAGTCTCGTGAGGTGTACTGATTGCTGATCAGCCACCGCCCAGCGGCGGCAAAGTCATCAAAGACGTTCTGCTTCTTCAGCAGCATGCCCGCGGTGTGCCAGTCGTCGCCAAATTCACTGCAATTGACAATCGGAAAAAGGAGGTTAAAACAGTTCTGTCACCATTTAGAATACTATCACTGACCCGCCGCCTCGAATGTTGGCCACGGCGTAGATGCCGTTCAGATTGCGGGCAAAAAAGATACCCAGCGCATTGTAGTCAGGCTGAATGGCAATGTTGAAGCCGCCATAAGCGTACAGCAGCGTTGGATTTTTGCCGTTCTTTACCAGGCTCTGTTTTCATATTCAAAAGATGATCAGATTCACCAAACACACACACAAACATTAAAAAACTTACCTTTCGGTGGACGAGGAACATCGGCACTTGTGTGCCGTCCTTGCTCGGATACCAGATTTGATCGGTTACGTACTCATCCGCGCTAATGCCGGCCACTTTTGACTCGGCAAAGATACGAATTTTATTTGGTTTAACACTAAAGTCATAGCGGTAGATGGTGCCCGGCGAGGTGAAAGAGGTAATCTTGTAGAAAAACTCATTGCTCTTGGCTTTTCCAGAGATGGAGCCAATGGTGCCAATGGGCGTGTCGACGTCAAAGAGAAAGCGCCCGGTGGCCTTGTCAAAGATGCGCAGTACACTGACAACGTCGATCATGTAAACAGCTACGGTGTAGTTGTAATTAACAATGAGCGTATCCTGGAGAACGTGTTTCTCATTGGCCGCTCCGGGAATGATGTCCACCCAGTTCTCTGGAGCCGGATTGGCCAGGTCCACGCAGACCAGGCGAAAGTTCTTTGCCAGGTAGTTGGTGCGAATGTAGGTGCAGGAGTCATCGCCGCCGACGTAGAAGTACTCAGCATTGGGCTGTTCGACGATCGGCTTGAACTCCAGTGGCTGAATGTTATCCTGGTCAAAGTCGGCGTAGTACCAAGGCGTGTTCGAGGTTCCCGGACTGGGAAATATGAACACACGCTTGCCATCGTCGCTCACAATGGGCGTTCCTCTGTGGTTGAGTTGGTAAGCGTTAAACTGTGTTTTTCTCTTTTCTCTCAAAACGCAAACTTACATCAGCCAGAGCGGCTTGTCGTCAAAACCAAAGATGTTAATATCCTGCTTTTGTGGCGTGTTCAAAACGTGGTAGTAGACGCGCTGGTACTGGGGCTTGCCAGTGTCGCTGCCATCGCCGGTGCCGTTGTAATTGTCGTAGTACTGTTGCAATTGTGAGCAAACAAAGAAATTAGGAAATTATACAAACTCCAACCCCAACCACCACCATCTACTTACCGCATAGAAAAAGCCTTTATTGTTTTTATTCCAGCCAACGTAGGCAAACTTGATCTTTGTCAGGACTTCGGGCAGATCCTCCTTTGTGGCCACATCCATGATCTTGATGGTGATCCAATCAGAGCCGCCTTCAGAAATTCCGTATGCAAACCATTTTCCGTCCGGTGAGAAGGAGGTAAAGTGGAGCGAATTAGTGCCGTCTGCAGAGAGGCGGTTCGGGTCGAAGAAGGGCTCTCGTTCGCCATCTAGCGTTTCCTGACTGTAGATGATGGCCTGGTTCTGTAGACCGCTGTTCACTGAAAGGTAATACCGGTCGCCCTGCTTCGACGGCACACTGTACCGGGCGTAGTCGTACAGCTCACCAAAGCTAGCTCAAAGAGAGAAAGTGGTGAGAAAGAATGTCGCCACAGAAATGAAGATGACCAACTGGCTTAAAGATCTCACCTTTTATTAACAGCTCCCCAGTGCTCGTTGTCTCGGATGAAGTCAAAGGTCAGCTTGTTCTGGTCAGCGATGAACTTCTTCGTTTCATTGCTGTTTGGATCTTCCAACCATCGGTAAGGGTCTGGCAGCTAAAAAAATGCATTTTTAATAATAAATAAATTCCTTTATCGTCAACACTTTTTACCTGAGTTCCATGCAAATTTTCCACTGTATCGTCTCTGTGTACATCCGGGTACACGAATTCTGCACAGACCAAACCGACAGAAATTAACAAGAGCAGTATGCTAATTCCCCAAGTCATTGCTCTTTGTTTTTTCTTCTTTTGTGTCCACTTACTAGGCCACTGAAAAAAAAGTAAAGAAAGCAACAATCTAGTTGACTCAAATGATTGAGCAAAAAATATAAATGCAACAAGCTTTGGTGGCGTTATAGCAAAGCAAAAAAAATAGTTTGCTGTCGCTCTTTTATGACACACACAACTCGCTCACTCCATTAGCAATGGCCGAGATACTTCACTCCTTTTGTGTGCCTGTTCGATGTGTCCTGTGCAGAGGAGATCTGTGCCAATTAAAAAAAGTGAAAAAGAGGACACCAACAAAGGGAGACTACCAAAATGAGGGGTCATAAATGGAGTGCGATTACGCGACTGTGTGAGGTTGTGTGCTTAAAAACGGAGAAAGAGAGAGTGAAACAGAGTAAAAGAGCACTAGGGCCAATAAAAATAGAGAAACTGACACCGTTGACACTGACGAGAGTGCTTCAAAGTGGAACTGCCAAAATGCGGCAAAAAGGCCACTTGTTGCCTGCTCTCCCAGTCAACCAAGCGTTCAAAGTCTTTGCCTGACGCTCGCACTGACACAAACATGAGAGCCTCGAGCACGTTCACTTTTCACTCTATTCTTTTTTTAATTAAAAAAGCGTAGCTATTTACATTGTGTATTGTGTCGCACAAACAATCAGCACGGATACTATGTGAAATGTGCGTTACATAACATTGTGTGTTTGGTTGAGGAGAAGGGTTGCCAAAATAGTGAAGGAGGAAACCAAACAGCCGAGTTAAGTGATAATTGACACGTGTAACACTGACCAAGTGATTAAGTGAAATAAACCAAAAAGGGTCACCTTTAGGACATCGTTTTCAGTATGACTTATTGTTTAAACCTAAAACAACTAAGCTATTATAATCTAAACAAGTAGACATTTATTTTAACAGTTATTTTGGTTTATTATCAACTTATCAACTTTCACAACTTATACTAGATGGCTGAGCAGCCCCTGCGATGCATTTTGTGTTTGCATCCACATACAGCAACACCAGCAATAGTGAGGCGTGCCTTGTGGCAATATGCATTGGAGCCACCAGGACCAAACAAAGCTAAAAGCCAGGGCGCGTGCCACTCACTGTACTGGCAACGAGAGTTATCATCGTAACAATACCATTTTTCGCAACTGTGCAGTCCTGGTCTCCCCCCTCCATTGAGGATGATTTTCATATTATAATGGCAGTCGCAAATGGAAGGCAACTCTCCACGTGGTCGGTGCTTGCAAATCGCTTAAGATGCGTTCACAAAAGCGGGGGCACAGTCATAGTCAGTGTAGCAGTATGGCGGCTGCAGTGTTACTGCCGGGTTGGGCAAACGAGGAAAGCGGTAGTTGGGCGGTATGGGGTACCCGAGAAAACCAGGAGGAGATGGATGAGAAGGAGGAAAAGAAAGTGATTGTTTGGAGCTGTCAGGGAGAAAGCTGGTCAAATTGGGAGCAGCTAAAGTTTTCCTGCAAATAAGTTGTAAAGTTAAGGTAAAACAGAAATTGTAAAAACATTTTTGAAATAAAAAATTCATGTTTTTTCTTAGCATTCAGTTTTTGGTAATTTTTCTATTGTACTAAAAACATATAAATGCAAATAAAAATAGATCTAACTTCCCTAAAAAAATGATGTTTGTGCAATTTTTTTGACAAATGCACAAAAACCTTGATCAAAAATAAATTTCAAATCATAATTTTAGTTTTTTATTAAAAAAGAGTAAACTAAACTAATTTATAATTAGGGTCTTTTGCTAAATGGTTTTAAATTAACTGATTTTGCAAACTTTATATTGCATTCAAACAGTAGATTTTTAACTTGGCTTCTAGAACAACTTAAATTTTTTTACATTTACAATGCCAATAAAATCCTTAATTAAACAAAGTAAAAAATTTATTTTGAGATCAAAATATGTACAAAAATAGTTAACACTTGTAAGATTTTCAAACAAAATCCCTTTTAAAATGTTGCTTCAGTTTTCTGTACTGTTATTAGAAACTCCTTTTACATGAATGTTTGACTCACGATTTTCATATGCATAAAACCCGTTGAAATCAATTAAAATGCTGACCAGAGTGTCCGCAAATCCACTGTAAAAAATTTAAATTTAAGTAAATAAACTGATGCTGTAATTTTCATTGTAGTTAATAAAGTGGTACCTAGATAGAAGGTCTTCAATGTAAATTCGCTTTGATGTAGCCGGGCGAACCATGTCGAAGATTTCATTGCAAAAATCGGCAAAATCAATTGGCTCTTGACCTTGTAGTTTCATTTGGTTTTGAATTGGTTTAAAAAAGTACCGCAAAACAAAGTCATCAATGTATTTTGTGGAATTGATGTCGAGTATGTGAAAGAAGAAGTAAATTGACTGAAGTTCTTTACGATTTTCCAATGCAAGAATTATGTCAATAAAAGTTTTAAAATCCTGCGAATGAAAAAAATTAAATCTTTATAAACTTTTAAATACAAACACATGACTCACAATTTCTCTATTGTAAGTCATACAAACTTCAAAAAGTCGATCGACAAAGGCCTCAGTAAAGTTGCCGTATTTTAAAAACTCTAAAAGTGTTTTATATTTAAAACAGTTTACTCTTTGATTTATTGTATCAGAAGTATATTTTACCTGATTTACTAAGCATACCGTTGTGATCTAAATCTAAATTTAAGTAAATGTTGTACAGACGAATGGTATTTGCTACAGAGAACCAGTTGTACTCTTCTCGTGTTCTAGTAGTTTGTTCATTTCGCAGTTCGAGCAGCTCATCAAGAAAGCCTGAACAGAGAATATCGGTGATCTTGACTTTGTTGTACTTTAGTGGGTCGAGAAAAAAGAAAAACTTTCTCACAGCAATACACGTGTAGAACTGATAGTACGAGGTGTCTAGTTGTTTCAGCTTTAAATTTAGGTTAGTTCAAAACAACCTTTACTGCAACTCAACTTACTTTAGATAGTGTAGGAATAAGCTCTTTGATGTAATTCTCGAGTTCCTAAATGAAAAGAATTTTTTTATTAAACAACAATTTGGAAAAAATGTGACGTACATATTCGTAAAGCGTTCCGTTGCCACTTGAATCCCAAAGTGATAGGGCGGCTCGTGCCTGTTGCATCCAGATCTTGCGAAGTACATAATTGAAAAAGGTCAAGATGGCCACTCCGTCACTGTTCCCTTGACTCAGTCGGGCAAAGACTGTCGGAGTGAAAAATGAACTAAGTATAGAACAAAATGTTAATCCAGCACAACTAGAACGTAAAACGAATTTACCGAATCTTATAAGATGAGTTAAATGACTGTGCGATCTCCTTAAACTCCAAGTAGTTTATCTTTTGTTCACGGTAAATATCGAGGGGTTGTAGCGCGGACTTTTCAAGTAGCGCCCATAATTGCTAAAAATTACAAAAAAGTTCATGTGAGTGACCATATCCACCGACCATCAATTTTACCTGAAGCTCATCGTTCTCAATCGATTCTTTACTTAATTTTTCTAAAAATATAGATCTGGAGAAGTATAAATTAGTAATATGTAAATCAAGTGCATTTTTCTTCCACAAACCTTGCCTGTTGATTCGCCTTGTCTTTTTTTTCGTAAAACTTGGGAATGACCTTCATAAACAAGGCAGTTTCATTCCCAATCGAGCCATTTTCCGCAACCTTATCTTCCATCTTTTAATTTCAAATAACTAGATAACGCTATCAGAAATATCGTTTACCCACAGTTGAATTCGGTCTTGTCAAAGCGTCTAAGAAAAATACAAACAAAATTGTTTACACGTACTTTACGAACGAATCTTTACATCTCAAAACAACAAAAATCGAGTGCTTTCACTTTTTTAAAAAGTTACCTGCTTCAAGCTTTACCTTGTGCCGATTGTTTTTTTGAAAAAACATCATCTTGTTTTAAGATGGCTCCGGTAGTTAGTATTCCCGCAAACAACAAGCTCGGTCCAGAAAAGCCCAAAAAGCCCGTTGAGCGCAAGTGAGTTTTGGTGGCGGTCAATTCCATCTCCAAGTTACTTTATTTATTGTCTTTATAATTGCAGGTCTGAGCTCATTTGCCGGGTCAAGTACAGTAACACTTTGCCTGACATTCCGTTTGATCCAAAATTTATCTCTTATCCTTTTGACACAAACCGGTAAGAACTATTCACTGCTTGATTTTTGTTTCGTTAAAAGTGACCATTTTATTTTTTTAAATAGATTTGTTCAGTACAAGCAAACTTCATTAGAGAAGAACTTCAAACATGACTTGCTAACTGAACTTGATCTTGGCGTAAACATTGATTTGATCAACCCGGACACATACGAGCCTCCTGAGCAAGGAATTCTAAAAATTGACGAAGAGGACGACAGACTTCTCGAAGATGAAGTCACTGCGCCAACAGACACTAAACGCTCTCGATGCCACAATCGAACTGTCACCTGGTTGAAAAAGACTGAATACATAGCTACTGAATTCAATCGTTATGGTACCAGCAATGAAAAGACAGAGACAAAGTATGTATTCACTAATTCATAAGCTGTTGCCTGTTTAACACCCATTGAAAACTCTTTCCTTTCATTAGAGTCGGATTTGGAGTCAAAAAGAAGATGGATATGATTGACTATGTCGGTAGAGATGGCCAAATTTCTGCTGTTAGCCGAACATTTGAGGCAGCCAAGAAGCCAATCGTTGCGCATCCAGAAAAACCCGGCGTTAAACCGGTGGAAATTATACCTGTCTTTCCAGATTTTGATTTGTGGAAGTATCCATTTGCTCAAGTTATGTTTGATGCTGAACCGTACAAAAGTGAAGAGTACATGTCAGAGGCAGTGTTGCGAGGTCAAACTGGTGACAACGTTGTCATGTACTTTGTGCCAACTGAAGCAACATTGGAAAAGCGAAAAAAAGACGAAGAGGAGGGACGTGATTACATCTGGGAGGAAGAGTACGAGTACATAAAGGCGCACGAATATAATTGCAAGATTACAAATACTCATACTCATAACAAAAAGGAGTTAATCGAAAACTACTTCTTCATATGGCGCGACAATGAGGTGGTCTACAATGAACTGGAAACGCGCATTAATCTCACTAAACGACGTGTGAAGCAAGCCTCTCAAGGAGTCTCTTTGCTGGCGATAAAGCACCGAGAGCTAAATGAGACGGAAGATAGCTGCTTTTTAACTCGCCTGGAAAAGATTGAACCGAAAAAGAAGAAGGAAGAGATAGAGGCTGAAGAGAAGGCCAAGGCTGAAAAGGGCAAAGACGAACGGGAGAAGGAAGAGGACGTGGAGATGAAGGATGCGGACGAAGAGAGGGGTGCCCATAATGAAGAGGAGGACGAGGATGAGGACGATGGCCTGGACAGCGTGAACAGTGACGATGACAAGAGCTCCAGTGAGAAGGACGATAAAAGCGATGAAAGCGAAGACGAGTCCGACTCTGAGGCGGAAGTGTACCGAAAGAAGAAGGGCAGCGAACAGCACTCCTCCAAGTCACGAGTGCAGCCGAAGTCTCCGGTGAAGAGCGACAGCGAAAAGTCCTCTTCCTCAGCCGCCTCTTCCGCTGCCTCCGCCTCTTCATCATCAAGCTCGGAATCGGAGGGAGGGCTTCCTGCCTCGAGCAGTGACGACGACGAGAATGGAGGTGACAGTCAGCGGCAACGACAACGCGAGCAGAAAAAGAAGGGCAACAAAAAGATAACTGACATCTTCGGCGACAGCGGCAGCGACAGCGGCAGTGACAACGACAGCGACTAACCACCGACCATAGACGCTCTAATTTACTTGCTCTACAATGAAACGTTCTTATAGACACAAACACACATCCAAAGTTCGTTAAAAATGTCATTTGATTCTGCATTTCCTTTCTTTCATTAACTACAAAACATATACAGTCTTAAATTAGAAGATCTTCACTTTTTCTTGGAGATTTGCGTCATTGCCGCCGCCGTGCTGGTCGTCGCCCGCTGTCCACTGAGCACCACATAGGGCGCCTTTACCTCCTTTTGCTTATCCTGCAGCAACTTCAGCGTATTCAGCGGCGTGTCAATGGAGCTCATCTGGCGAAGTTTCTGTAGGGCAAATTAAAAACAAAAATGACAGTGAGAATCACAAGGTAGATAAAAGGGGAGAACTCGGCGGTGGTGACTTACACTCTCCTGCTCCATCTTCTTCATGCGCTTGTCAATCTTATTCTTGCCGGGGCCCTTGCCGTGGAACTTGTGCGAAAGGTAGCGGAAAGCCTCTTTCTGGTTCATCATGCGGCCCTTTTCATCGACGTAGTCGAGCTTGAAGCCAGGCCGGTAGCCCTCCTTCTCCTTGAACTCCGACATCTGGCCCATGTAGCGGTCACGGCGACCCATGCGGTCATCGTCACTGGGTGGAAAGAGAAAGAGAACGCGGTTACGGTACTGGAAAACAACGACACAAATCAAATAGGACTTACTAGAACTTTTCTTCGATTGCGTAGGACTGCGCCGAGATGAGACTCGTCGATCGATTCGTTCCCATCGGCTTCTTTGTGTCCTTGTCCAGGTAGCCCTTGTTCATCGCTAGCTTTAGCGCACCCGCCACGCCCACGCTGACATCGGGCTCCTCCTCGAGAATGGGCTTGCTCTCCAGTGGCTCCTCATCGTCCGGAGATTTGGTGGCTTTTCGACGAGAGTAGCTTGATCCAACTCCTCCTCCTTCATCGTCATCGTCGTCGTCATCGTCCTCCTCCATCTTAATGTCCACCTCGTTCCAGTTGTTGCGAACTGGGACCTTCTCACCGTCCTCGTCTAGGTTCTCGTCATCTTCACCTTCCCCATCCCAAAGGTCACCCTTGAGGCCGTCGGCTTCATCCAGGTCCATCCGCTCCGAAGTTCTCCTATGTCTACTGCCATCAAAGTCGCCATCTTGGTGGCGGTGGTGGGGGGCGTCATCATCGTCGTCACTCTCGTCGATCTTCATCTTCGAGGACTGCGCCAACTCACGGGAGTAGAGGTCCTTCGGCAGATCGCCCAGGTTGCGACAAAACTCGGCAGTAGTGTTGAGCACCAGAGTGCTGCCGCCGTCCAGGGCGCTGGCAGCCGACAGTTCCTCCTCATCCTCGTCCTCCATTTTCACCGTGCCGCCCGTCTCCTGAACGATCCGCGCAATGTCAAAGTCGTCTTCCTTTTTCTGCATAAGCTTCAGCTTTCGCGTTTTATTAAGCGCCATCGAGAGCTCCTTCTCCGCCTCGTCTTCCTCGATGCGGACGCCGATCAGCTCTTCATCAGGTGCTATGAGATCAAGGTCTAGCTCATCCTCTACCTCCTCCTCCAGACCGCTCTCAAGTTCAGCCAGTTTGACGTGAACCTTCTTAGCCTCATCAGCTTCGTTTGATGAATGTTTGTGCTCTCGACCAGTGGTCCGCCTCGACCGTGATGCGTGGTCAGATGTAGACCGTCGGGAGCTGCTGTTGCTGGTCGCTGAAATCACCGGCACCAAAGGCTCCTCTTTAGGCTCTTTCAAGTTTCGCTTCCGCAGAGTGCCCTTTCGTTTGGGCTTTTTGAACTTCAGCATCTCATCGGCAGTGTAGTATTCGCTGGCGATTTTAAGCTCCGGCAGCGCTAAAGAGACCTTTCCCAGGGCTTCATTCTCCTCTAACCTCTGGCGAACAATTTCCGCATTTGAGAGCGTCTCTCCGATCCGAAAGATGTCCTTCTTTGGACCTTCAATCTCTTCGTCATACTTGCTCAGCAGAGAGGACTGCTTCAGTGATCCAAACTCATCAAACTCCTCGTCATCGTACGGCCGGTAGTTGACCTTGTTTTTCTTGTTTTCAATATTCTTTGCCGCCTTTTCATTGTCAAGCAGGTTGACATTCTCTAGCACGTCCTCGTCTTCGTCCAGCACACCTTTGTCACGCAGTGTCAGGATCACCTGGTGGCCCTCTTTGATGGAGTCCACCTTGTGTCCGATAGCGAGTCCTTTTAGGTCCTTGCTGGTGTACGCGGCCCCCGTGCTGCTGGTCGCCGCTCGATGTCCACTGGACCCCTTTACCTCCTTTTGCTTATCTTGCAGCATTTTTATTAGAGTATTCAGTGCTGCGTTTTAATGAAGCTCATCTGGCGTAGTTTCTGAAAATAAATGTGATAATGAAAATAAAAGGGTAAGCAAATAACTCGGTGGTGACTTACACGTTCCAGAATCTATCGTCTTCAATCTCTTGTCAATCTTATTTTCGTCAAAGCCTTCGCCGTGGAGTTAATTTTGTGTCGTGCCGCACAAAAAGCCGCTTTCACAGAGGACGGCAAAGCACTGGCAAAGCTAGGAGTGCAGCCCCCAACGACCACCACCGCTGCTCCTTTCCACTGACGAGGTGACAAAACATCAACAACAGATGACTTGCTGCCGGCAGCAGCCAGCCGCATCATCATCATTTCATCAGTCACCTTTTTGTTTCATTTTAGAAATCACCTCATTCAGTACAAAATCCCTACCTCCACTTTTCATCAAACAGCATGTTCACACGCTCCCGTACCTTCTTCAATCGCCTTCAGTCGGCTGACCTGCAGCTGAAGAGCGTCAAAGACCGGCTCCTGGTGCCGGCCATCACATCGTCTGATTCCGCTCGAAATCTCAATCTGGTGCCCATCGTCGTGGAGCAGACCGGCCGAGGCGAGCGCTCCTATGACATCTACTCCCGTCTTCTAAAGGAGCGCATCATCTGTTTGATGGGTCCAGTCAATGATACACTCGCCTCAGTGGTGATTGCCCAGCTGCTTTTTCTGCAGTCGGAGAGCAGCAAGAAGCCCATTCACATGTACATCAACAGTCCTGGTGGGTCGGTGACGGCCGGACTGGGCATCTACGACACCATGCAGTACATCCTTCCCCCGATTGCCACCTGGTGCGTCGGCCAGGCCTGCTCAATGGGAAGCCTTCTGCTGACGGCGGGCGCGGCCGGTATGCGCCACTCGCTGCCCCACTCGCGCATCATGATCCACCAGCCCTCTGGTCAGGCTGCCGGCCAGGCGACCGACATTCAGATCCAGGCGGCGGAGATACAGAAGCTGAAGAAGCTGATCAACGGCATCTACGTGAAGCACAGCGGCCTGCCCCTGGAGAAGGTGGAGGCGTACATGGAGCGCGACATGTACATGAACCCCGAGGAGGCAAAGGAGCTCGGCCTCATCGACAACATCCTCTCCAGACCGGTTAATGGTAGCAGTGGAAAGGCCGAGGACGGCGCCGACAAGCAGCCTGCCGCCGCTGCCACCGCTACCACCGCCGGTGCCTGAGAGCTTTAGTTTTAAATTTGTGTTGCCCTAGCACATGTTTTTGTATAATGATATACCTTTCCTCTATATTTTTCGCCTGCTCATTCACGGCTGTTATAGTGGCCCACTAAACACATAGAACTCACCAGTGCACCCCTTTTGCCTTCCCATTGATGTGCATTCATGTGTCTGCGATTACTTTTGATTATTACTCTAATCATCCTTATTGATGGTGAAAATGAAAGGGTTCAACGCTGGTGTGTTTGGCAGCTGAAAGTCGATAGTCCCTAATACATTGACGCGTCATGTCACTAAAAAATCCTGGGCTGGTCTATTACACACACACTGAAAGTGGTGCGACAGTCAACCAAGTAAGACGCCACTCTGAAGAGTGGTGATTAATGTAAGGATATTGTTCTTTCGTAGTAGAATGCACTGTTTCGCCATTAAATGCCTTACAAGTTGAATTGATATGCCAGGCAAATCTGTCTCTACTCACTGCCAATACTATAATTAGAGAGAAAAAGAAAGAGACAGTATGATCCACAGTGAGTGCACCGACCATTTGACGCATCCATTTGGAGCCAATCTAACTGCTGCTGATGCTGCTGCTCCTACCGCCTCACCATCATTGATGCGCCCATTCATGTAATTGCCCCTTGTCAGTCGCTGCTAATCTCTTCTCTCTTTTTTTGGAACAAAGTTTGTCAGCAAATGACTGCACGGACTCTTCACCTCTTCGCCGAATCAGCCGGGGCGTAGTCTCTTGAAGGGAAGAGCTAATTAATGAATTAATACTCACTGTGCATAGGCTGTGCTCAGTAGCAGCAGCAGCAGCAGCTTTATCGCCATTAATCACCAGTCACACAGTCCCGAGTCATTGCTGGCCAACAATAATTATAACTGTTCCTCTTAACTCTCAGTGAATGGTAATTTATCGATGGATGAGTTGCTGTAATTACTGACCACAGTGGTGCAGCTTCAGCATCACTGGCCAAAAGTCTGCAGTCAATCAGAGAATCGAGAGAATCAAGCAAACACACACACAGAATCGAACACAGAACTGTGCTTCTCGAGTCAACTGCGTCTATTGCTCGAACAGTGCAACATTTCCAATGAGAATCGATCAAGATTAATGAGTGCCAAATTAAGAGTTACTGTGCAAATTATTCGAGCAGCAACGCCAGCAGATTGGCTCAATTTGCTGGAAAGGCGATTCCCGCGGAGAACGCAATGGAACCTTTTTGGTGTTTGCTAGTTGGAGCACTGCTCTCTCTCTCTCTCTCTCTCTCTCTCTCTCTCTCTCTCTCTCTCTCTCTCTTCCAATCACAATCATTGCAATGATTCTCTATCTTTGTTTGCAAGTGTATGTGTGTGCCAATTACCAGTCAGTTTGGCGTCACCGAGCTGAAGAGTGCTGGAAACTGCATCACCGTCTCCACTCCACTTTGTTGCTGAAACGCGTGCGACCAATTGCAAATTAATTACTGCCAAATCTAATTTAAAACACTCAACCCACTGTGGGGAGAATGTGTTTGTGTGTATGTGAAGATGAAGATGAAGATGGGAGCTTTGATTTGGAAAGAGGGAGAAACAGACAGAGAGAACCGAATTGCTCTCCTGTGTCAATTGGCACGTGAACGGATGCCAAGTAATCGAGAGGCTCTAGTGGAGGATGCTTCTGCTTCTGCTGTTGCTGTTGTTCTGTCTGCTCTGACTGTGTGTCCTGGACAACATCGCCACTTCTCTTTGCTCTGGCCTTGTGCTGTCACACTTTGGCCCCGTTAGTTGTCCACTCAGCGGGATATCGGTGCAAATTGACAATACGCTGAAGGAGAGAGAAAGATGGCCCACTCTCTCTCCCGACACCCGCACTCTGGTGGGAAATAGTAGGCTGCCCACTGCTCCCATTGACGAATGTGCCGGGTTGCCAAAAGTTTCAGTGCGTCCTAATCGCACTGTGACTTGTGACATGTGCCACACAGCAAGAGAATCGATACTAAAGAGAAGAGGACTGAGGCTGCAGCTACGCTGGCACGACTTGACACGATTTCATTTTACTGCTTCCCACTTAATTGGCCCATAATAGAGCGGTCACCAGCGGGCACACAATTAGATTGAGTATTGTGTAAGTGTGAGAGCACCTCTTTAATCTAATAATTTATTTATTGTGATTATTCGACGAGGTAAAGTGTCTGGGAAAATCAAAGTTATAGTAAAGCAAGGTACATCAGTGCGACGAGGTAGGCAAAAAGCAGCACCAGAAGCGGAGCACTGAGCTGGCAAATCTCGCAGTGCAACTGTCTGAAGAATTCAAAGAGCACATTTGAGGAAGATGCTAGTAGTGAAGGTAGTGGTGGTGGTACTGGTTGACGTGGTGATAAAGGTTGTGAAGGCGGTGGTAAAGGCGGCACTACCATTTCCACAGACGAGTTCGGCGTTGTTGCATTTGCCTGAGGACTGCTGTTCAGCAACGATCCGCTGGACACTCTGAGCGGCAGTCGAAGCACCTTGTTAGGACCACTGTAGAAGTCCTCCTCTTCAACGGGCACCACTGTTTCATCGTCTTCCTCCACAGTGACAGTTAGCGGTGGTGAAGATGGTGTGGGTTGTGGTTGTTGTTGCTGCTTCTCTTGCCTTTCCTTCTGGTGCCCCCTCTTTGGTTCTTCCTCATCTTCGTCCTCCGCCACCTCGTCCAGTACAATGTCTTCGGGGTCGCTGTCAACGTGGCTCATTCTGATTGTTTTACTGACTTGGATTGAGTGTTAGTGAATTTTAGAAAAAACTAAAGTGATTTTTTCTATTTCTAGCATTTATCATTACAATTAAGTTCGATTGTGAAGTTAGCCAAAAATGTTAGAACTTGGTGTGCACACTCTGTATTGCCACTAATTATAGTGAAAGCAGCCCCGAAAAGCAAAGCAGAGCAACTCTAATGACAGCATCTGAATTAAAACTGCCGATTTCTGTTCATTACATTACATGTTCACTTTCTCCCTTTTTAGCCAATTTGGCCATCAGCTTTGAAAGTGGAGACCAGTTCTGGAGAAGAGGCAGAAGGCACACAGTTAGCATTTGGCCAAGTAGTATATTGTTTCAGCGCGTCTCGAATGATTTAGCATAAGACAACAACATAAATATAAATAAATAGAGACACACACTGGTCGTTGTCATTTGTGTTTGCCCGTTTCCTTATTAACGAACGGGTGGGGAGACGGCGGCAACAGCAAGAAGAGACCAGTTGACCGTTGGTGCGGCACAAATGAACAGTAATGATGCACTGCTGCACTGTTCTCTCACTCTCTCTCTCTCTCCTAATTGTCGCCGATTAATTCTCGACAGAAGAAGGGGAAAAGGAGGAGGAGAACACAGTAGTGCATCTCTAACTTCTCTCCCCCTCCTTCTTGCGTCCACTCCCGCATGGAGGCCATAATTTAGCAGATTAAATTACTGAAATGGCTGCTGCAACATATTGAGCGGCCAACAAAGGGCCTTCGTTTCAGTCCGACTGTCTCTCTAGTCGCGTTCCATGTTTTTGCTTTAACTTTGTGTAAGCATAATTTGCTATAAATTAGCAATGTCATCCCATGATTAAGCGAGCGCGTAGCTTAAATTGTTTCTTCATTCGTGTATTTACACACACAGCCAAAAAACAGACACATTAACGCCGATAAATTACAGCACTTTGGCACTGTATCGCAGCGCGGCCACTCTCCAGCTAATCCGACCCTTGCAGTGCTGTTTCAAGTGTCGATTTTGCTGTCAGTTTTTCTGTGTGTGTGTGTGTTTGAGGCTAGGCAGCAGACCGTTGATTCTTTTAGCCAACTAAACGTTTCAAAAATGCTTGACCCTGGACACCATATGTGGTGGCGGCCAATGGTTCTGGTCAGTTTGCTTGCCGGGCTCAAGCCTGTACATCGTACGCTTACTGGCACGTCACTAAATGCTAATTAACCAATCACTTGTCCAATTGCTGACTGCTGCTTCTGCTGAGGGTGCACATCACTGCCTCTCTTGTGGCAGAAGGCTGCAAGCTGGAGTGTGCTGAGGGTGCCCCTAGGGCCCCTTGGTCAACAAGGCAGATTGTTTCTTTTCAGTGCTTTTGACACAAGTCTACTATTTGCCAATTTGTAAATTGTATCTCTCTCTCTCTTTCTCTCTTGTTCTAAAATGACATTCAATTTTGTGCTTCATTGGCAATTGGATAGTGCGTTTCAAATGGAGTCCTTTTTGCCGCAGTTGCAACCAGAGGCCAATTACTATTTATTTGCCCAGATACCAATTAGTCGGTAGTCAGCAGTAGTAGATAATGAGATGTGTTAACTTGACACTGGTGCCCGGGCATGCCCTTTTCCAGTTTGCCCCAACCACGGTACAAATTGATTTTACTCGATTTGTTAAGTAATAGACATTGGACAAACATGCTCTTTACCAGCGTTGCACACCAACTGATATTTAGTTGAGCAATCGGGTACAAATAACCAAATTAGTTGCACCAACAAAACTACAACCGCTAAAAATGGTACAAATCACCCTCCACTAATTGAAACATACTGAGGATTGAATCAGACCGTCCTCTCACGGTCCATTTTTGCAAGTCATTTTAGCCACTTTGAGGCAGTCACGGTGTGAAGTGTGTTTGCTAGCGTCGTCAGGCAGTGCATCTGCACTAATTACCGAGCAGTAGAGTCCACGGCTGTGTTAGAGTTCATTTACCAGCAGCCTCATTGTCTGCAGCAACTTCAATATAACCCCTATAATAGATGATGGAACGATTAATAATCATCACGAGCCCGTTTGCTAGGTTGGCTCACTCATTTGAATGCTAATGAGACCGTTGAGTGCGTTCAGAGCGGACTACAACTACTGCTGAGACTGGTAAGTGCAAAGGCGGTGGCTGCTGCCGTCGTGTCGTCGTTTTACCATCTAAATGGACGCACGAACTTGATCAATGGCCTGCCGCTGCCACTGTGAACCAGCAGCTCTCACTCTCCAAACTTGCGGCGAGCTTTATGTTCGCACTCTCTTTCTCCCTCTCTCTTTGTGTTAGTTTTATGCGCGAGCTTACACAATGCTAATATGTTCTAAATTGCCCCATCTACCACACCATCGACTGACTGGTGATCTATTAATTTTGAACATAGGAGTTCTCACCTTCAGTGGCGGTGAGGAGAGGTGAAAGAGAACAAGGACGACCACGACAACGACAGGCCCTCACAGAAGGCATACGGCTTTTACGACGGTGTGTGTGACAGTTTTACACGTAGCGGTTTGACTTTGTGTGTCGCCGCCGCCGCCGATTGTCACTTTAGGAGGAGAAAGAGAGCGGCCGCCAAAAGAGCACCGGCTTCCAGCACTAAACTAATCGACACTAATGGCCGGTAATGGAGCAAAAGCTGTCTAAGTGTTACAACCTAATCAGAGAGTGTGTTTCGGTGTGTAGTGGTCGCTGGTGAAAGGCCAGCGGGCCTGTCCAGAGTTGTAAAGTTGAAACATGAACATATTTTGGAAAAGCGCATTAAGATGTATTTGTATGTGTCTTCGGGTAATGTGTTTGCATATAAAAGCCATAGCTTCTGAACGTGGCAGTCAACTGAACGTCGACGACGATGACGGCTGCTGCTCCAGCTTCTGACTTTGTCAGCAGCGGCAGTCGTGTGAAGATCAAAGTAGCACCAGCGACGGCTAAAGCAGCACACCAGCGAGCACAGACAATGACTGAATGAATGGACAGACAATGGCCGCAAAAGTGACACATTACAAGTCGGAAACCACAAGCAAAGGAGAGAGAGAGAGAATGAGAGTGAGTGAGTGAGAGTGGCACAATGGCCAACAAGACCACGAAGACACACAACCTTTTCGGTGTGCGGTCGAGAGTCAATGGCAAGAGAATGAAGAGAGAGAGAGAGAACATGTCGATCACCAGCACACAAACACACAAAAGGGCAGCGTCGATGATCTGAATTAAGTTGTCAGCAAATTAACAGCAACAACGACGACAGCAGCAGCAGCAGCAGCACCACCAGAAGCAATGGCCACAGCCTAGTACAAATTTAACATTTTGACTTTTGTCCGGGAGGGAGCCTGCGAGCTTTGTTGTTCAGCCACCGCGGGTAAATCGCTTTGATGTCGTTGCGGCAGCAGCAACTACACAAACAGCTTTGTGGCTGAAGCCGATTGAAGAACGGATTCACCGCTCAATGGGCCTCAATCATCTCATGCTGCTGCTGTTGTTGTTTCTGCTGCTCACTTTCCAGCAACAGTAGCACCAAAAATGGGCCGACAAAGAGTACTGCTGGGAGATCAGTACGGCACAGCAGCACCTCACAGTCCACCACTGACAACTGACTCTGACAGCTCAGAGTCGACGGTAATCCGCTGCCGGTGCTGCTGCCACTACCGCCGAATCCTATAGCTCTCCTCCCCTCTCTGCCTGCTGAAACCTCGTAAACGATTTATTTACACCACCAAACTGCCTTCCCAACGGCCACTAATGGCCAACTGTTCCTGAAACACAGTTACACCACATCGTGAGGTGTGTAATGTGTGCGCGCTGCATTGTTTGCTTGCAGTGTTGTTCTCCTTCTGTTGGCCATCAGTATCCCCGCTATAGTTTCTCTGTGCTGACATCGCACATTGACGACGACTTGGGTAAATGTTCCCATTTTCTTTCCTTCTCTCTCACTCTCTTCAATTCGAGTCACACCGATTTGCCTGTCATAATAATGCTACCCTATAACTCCTGGAAGTTGGTTCAACATGCACACACATACACAACTCGTCCCCAACTTCCTTCACCTTGCAGTTTCAGCTTCAGTGCGTTCCCGGCGTTCCCAGTTTGACAGGGGCAGAAATATGTCGTCAAAATCAGAAAGAACGCTTGCACTTTGGTTTTCAATGTCGAACGAAAGTGATCGGTGTTTGGTAGTGGTGGTGACAACTGACAAATAAAAAGGTGACAGCAGTCGACCACTGGCTGAAGGTAAAAGCAGCAGCTGCTATAGCATTTATATTACTTCTGTTTTTTGTGCGTGTTGCTTTAGGTGCCACAACATGAATACTAACAAATCAAATCAAATCGATTGATTTTGATTTGATTTGCAGTGCAGCGTGCTAATTGCCTGACAGACACTGTTTGGCGACAGGCACGACACACCAAAGCTAGGATCACTGTCAAAGGGAAAGTGAAAGTGATCCTGTTCTCCTTTTTTGAATGTTTAGCAAGCACACACTTTCACTGTTTCCACCAGTGGCAGTTGTTGATCAACAGATTTTCAGCTTTTTACTGCAGCAGTGCTGATGATGCTGGTGATGATGGTGCCGTCTGACTGTTTGTCTGTCTATATTTGTCTGTGTTTGTCTGCGTCTGCTTTCAGTATCAGTATCTTTTTTGTGGTGGTGATGCCAGTGACTTCAGTGGCAGTATTTATATATTTACACAGTCAATTGTTGTTAATTGAAGGAAATTATCGCAAAACCGTTGTTACATCTTGTTGGGCTCAGCTTTTTTACTGTTAGTTGTAGTAGTGGCAGCAGTATTCATTTGCGTCCAGCAGCATCGTTTCTTACTGTTCAAAGATTGCAACAGTGCCATAAGCTTTCCTGATGACTTCAGATCTGATGTGTCTTGTAGATTCGAATCAAGTTCTGTACTGTGTTCGCAGTCTTCTCCGTCTCGGTGTTTGTTGTTTGTCAAAAGTGACAGGCTGTTTAGCTTTGTGTTGGCTGCTGCTGCTGTTGCCGCTGCCTGTTCTTCAATCTTTGGTGCTCTCACTAGTCCAATCTAGTCAGTTTGTGTGCCCACTACATCGTTCTTTCTCTCTCTCCCTTACTTTCGGCACTGCAAATCGTTGATTTACAAAAGACAGAAGCAAGTTAGAAAGTTGTTGCCACATGTAACGGCGCCAGTTGAAGCAGCAGCAGCATTGCTTTCCATTGACTAAGTCACTGCACCAACGTGGCAACTCCTCATCATCGTCCCTCGTCGTCTGTCAATTAATCTGCCGCAGAAGAGAAGCAGCAGCAGCTTCAGTTAGAAGAGACACAGGCCTACACACAATGAAGGAGAGAGAAGAAGAATCAACCTTCCTCCAATCTTTGCCTGTATCGATTGCAGTCAATCGAGCAAGGAAACAGTCATTCAGTCAGTCTTCTTTGTCGGCGGCTTCTTTTCTTTGTCTAGTTGTTCAGCAGTGAGTGTCGGTTTTTTAAAACAAAAAATGGCTTTAATATTCAGAGCAGTTGGTAAATGAGAAGGACATCGGTTCACTGGTCTGTTTACACCAAAACGCTCATGTCCGCTCATGACCACAACAGCAGCGGCTGTGGTCAGTGCTGCTACTGCAGCCATTTGGGTGCTCGTTTTGCCATTTGACCGCAATTATTAAATATGATATGTGCGACGTGGAAAAAACGGAGATATCCCTGTGCACTGTCATCTGCCCTCACTGCTGTCTCTCTATTGCACATTGTTATTAGCGATTTAGTGGTAGTGCTGATGATGATGATGATGTGCGATCGTCGAACGGGGTCACTGGCAGAGAAGGGAAGAGACTGTGAGTGAAAGACTGAAGACAGGCAGAAGGATCAGTGAAGCTACTAATTGCACATGTCAGAGGGCAACCACTGAATGAGAAGGAGAAGGAGAAGTGCCATGTTCCTCGACTTGACACTTCGCCCTCGTCGTCGACGGCGGCGATCGATCGTTGCCAGTGCTCGCAAAGTGGTGCTCGCCCTGGCTCGCTCGCGAGCATCTGCCACCAGTATCTGTCATCGGCTTCTGTGTATGTGTGCTTGTGTGTATGTGCTTGTGCTGGTCGTCGTCGTCGTCGTCGTCGGTCGTTGTCGATTTTGTCTGCTCATGTACAGGCACAGTTTGAACATTGACATTGAACTTGTGCTCACTGCCTGCTTCACTGTCATCAAAACCATCTCTATTTTTGGTGTTCATATGGCTGTTGCTGGAGATGATCAGCAGCAGCGGCATTCGGATATTCACTTTGACACTTCCACTTCCAACTCGATAGCGGATGTTGAGTGAGGTAAAAAAATTGAAGTAGAATTTGCAAGATGAAATGGACAAAAGTCTACCCTAATTGATGATCGATTACTACCTTTTGTTTTCAATACTACAACACCCAATTGCTTGTGTTGACTACTTTTGTTGACTTGATTTTAACCAAATGGAAAAATGTGGCAAAAATGACTATTTATAACTGACTTGGCAATAGGCTGGAAACAACAACTGACTGGCAATAAATCAGTGTTGCCGCTCTCCTGGTGATAAATACCACTGATCACTAATGCGCTCAACCAATATTGAAGAGGAGAAAAACGTTTTAAATGCCTTGCATTCAATTGAGAAGCATCATGCTAGGCGTTATTAGGTATTTGAAAGAAGTGCATCAGGCAAAATGCTCGCTCTTTCTCACTATATTGATGACGGTGGCAAGAATGAATTATCACCGTGTAATGCAAGCACTACTGCCACTGACGCCTAAAGTCAATTATGAAAACGGCCCAAGTTGCCAATCAATCGAAAACATGCACACACACAGCAACTGCAGTGAAAGAGCAAAAGAGAAAAGGAGTTGTCCAAACTGCAGCATACTCTTCACCACTTGAACTCACAGCACTCTCAACTTTGCTGAAAAGTCGCTGTTGCTTTTTTTTCCACTAATTGCCACTTTTCTGTTTACATTAGCATTTTAATTAGAGCACACATGCACAAACAGACATATAAACAAGCACCGACAAATCTATGATTAAACTGGGCGCCATCATTTTCACTGGCTGCCAACAGAGATGCGGTGGCAAGAGTGAAAAGCGGGAAAAATAAAAGGAGCATCTTCATCTTCATAGGCTCGCGTCGGCACCACATATCTTGCGTCACAAACACACACACACACACACACAAATACCAAAACACTTAGAGCACTTCTTACGAAACACACAACTACTGTTTGCAGTAATCAGTGCAGAAAAGTTTTTCATCATCTTCTTCTTCATCGGGACACCACTGAAATCCTGAAATAGCAAAGAGAAAGAACAAATTCAGTGCTCTCTCACTCGCACCACTTTAGACCGCTTCCATTGGCTGTGCACGGTGGTCGTCACCACCTCCTCAGCGACGTCGATCCCGCCTAGTGTTCTCTCCTGACCACTGATGCTCCTCGAGGGCGGGCACACTTGGAGTTCGTTCAGCTTGGCAGTAGTGTACTGCAGACAATGCAGCAACAGCAGCAGGAGCAGCAGGCAAATGGTGCCATTGTGCACCTTCAGTGGACTGCAGCAGTGTGTGTGTGTGCACTGGCTGGCTTGTCAATATTTGGGCTCACTTTACGCCATTTGCTTAGACTTGATTAGTGTCTTGTTGTCGCTGCTGTCCTCTTCTGATGGCAAACGTTTCCACCTACTTTCACCAGGCAGCACCGTCAGCGGCTGACAGTGTGCAGGCAAACAGTGGGACGCTTTGTTTGTGTTTGTGTACGCTGCAGTCTGACTTGCTGCAGTCGAACACAACTGCACCAACCACCACTGCTATTCGTCGCGATTCAATCAGTCGCCGTTTGGACGTTGCAGGGGCTGCTACCACTGCTGATCTTTCGCCAATCGAATAAGTTGACAAGTGTGCCCGTTTAGCGCACCATCTTCCACTACTTCTTCTTCTTTGTCACATTCATCCTATCAACTCAAACTCTTTTCAGTTGTTTATTTGTTTGTTTGTTGGTGCATCACTGAGCCACCTTTCACAGCATTTCGTCGATTCTGCCTCGTGATAAGTCCTCATTCCTTCTCCAGTTAAACTGCACATCACCTCCACAGAAAATGATGTTGCCACCTAATCGAACAGTGAGCCACTCACACAGCAAAAGTAGCGCCTTCTCTATCAGCAGCATAATCGCTAGTGATGAGCCCAAGGTGGTGATGGTGGAGGACGTGGTCGGCGGCAAAGCCGGTGCTGAGAAGTGGCTCACCGGTGATGAGCCGTTCAATGTTTCAGGCGTCGGCAGCTACTTCTCTGACGCCTCTTCGGAAGTTTACTCCTCAGACAGCTGCTGCTCAGAGGAGGACGTCGACATGGCCGACCAGGAGGAGGAGGGCGAGGACTTGAGCAAACCACTGGAGTTGGTGGCTGGAAGCAAAACTACGCAGCACAACTCCACCTCCAGCCTGCATACTTGCAAAAAGCTACACAACGGAGCAAATGAAGTGAACGGAAAGAGCGCAGACAACAGCTGCAAAACAACAACTTCAGAAAAGGAAAAGGAACACAATGCCAAGGTAAGCACCACCGATCTGAGCAAAAGCGCCAGTGGAGAAAAAAAGTCCTCAGATTCTAAAAGCTCAGAGAAAAGTGAAACGACCAAGGAGGGCAAAAAGAAGTTTGAAAAGCCGCCATTCAGCTACAATGCCCTCATCATGATGGCCATTCGCCAGAGCAAGGAGAAACGACTGACACTGAATGGAATCTACGAGGTAAGCATCCTACCAATTGCCTTTCTAAACTTATCACCTGATATTGAAATAACTAATCCACTTTTCATTTCATTTCACTCACTTCAGTTCATCATGAAAAACTTCCCCTACTACCGCGAGAACAAGCAAGGCTGGCAGAACTCCATTCGCCACAACCTCAGTCTGAACAAGTGCTTCGTGAAGGTGCCCCGACACTACGACGACCCCGGCAAGGGCAACTACTGGATGCTGGACCCATCCTCAGATGACGTCTTCATCGGCGGATCGACGGGCAAGCTGCGTCGGCGGAACACCTCCACCTCGCGAAACCGACTGGCAGCCGCATTTCGCCGATCAGTGGTCGCCAACGCCGCCGGACACGTCGTCCACCCACTGTACGGTCACCCTCACCACCATCACCCTCACGCTCACGGCCACATGATGGGCGGCGCTGGAGGACTGGCCGGCATGGCCGCCTTTGCACAGCCAGGGCATCCTGCTTTTTCGGCAGGAGCAAATGCCGCCGCCGCAGCAGCGCTCTTTCCGCCCACCGCCTCAGCAGCCCTGGCCAACGCCAATCACCCACTGCATTCGTGGTTCTACACCAATCCAGCGACGGCGGCAGCGGCGGCCGCCGCGGCTGCTGCCTACGCCTCGCAGGCAAACAGCGCCGCTTTTCAGTTCCACCAGCGCTATCCGCACGTTCCCGCGTACTTGCTGAGCAATCTGCAGAAGTCCCTCTTTGGCGTGTCATCCGCTCAGCCATCATCACTTTCGCCGTCCGGTGTTGCCGCCAGCCATCCGCTGAACCTAGGACCGGCGGCCGCATCAGGAGTGCCATCAGCTTCACTGCCGTCAGCCTTCAGCGTAGACCGCCTGCTGGCGGCGAACAGCAGCCTGAGCCTGAGCGACTGCCTGGCGGCCACTGCTGCCGTCACCGGCGGACAGGGAGCCATTAGAGCAGCGGCTGCTGCCAACGCCTCTTCCACGCCCTCAAACCTGTCTCCGAAGCCAGCCTGTGTGGCGACGACCACCAGCACGCCCTCATCCTCCGCCTCATCCTCCAGTTCATCCTGCCTGTCCACTGCGAGCACTGCCACAGGCGGAATGTCCGCTGCCCTTCAGCAGCACTTTAACCAGCACCAGCACCAGCACCAGCACTCTAACCACACCAACTCTACATCACCACTGCTGAATGGAACCTCCTCTGCCTACCATGGCACTGGCACTCCCTCGTCGTACCTGCTGAGTCAGGCAGCCACAAACCACAGCTATCACATGCTGCAGGAGATGTACGACTTGCAGGGCAGTCTTCAGGCGGCCGCTCTCAAGTCGCTGGCTGCGGCGAGTTTGCATTCACAGCAACAGCAGCAGCAGCAGCCTTCACGGTCTGCCGTCGGCAGTCCTCCGGGCACTCCTTTCAAGGCAGTCGGCTCTCCCTTTGCTGAGATAACCCATTTGAAGAAGTAAACAGTCTTGCTTGTGATCCAACTATCCTCCCATCATCTCATCTTCACACCGTAGTCATAGTCCCTTTGTGTAGATAGTTACTGTATTTATAGCACTCCTGTACCATATTGTTATTTTCAATTAGAAAAAACTAATCGAAATCTTCATTGTTTCTCAACTTTTGCTTTTTTTCTTTCTGATAAACGCCCATTTACTCACATGATGAGACATATTTTTGTGCCTAATCATCATCTGAATGCACTGGTCAACTCAGTTTGTATTTTTATTGACTAAATATTGTCAAGTTTACATAAACAAAAATTACAATGAATTTGTGGCTATATAAAATCAGTTGGTATGAAAACATGAATTCCACAATGAATGGGTATTTTGAGTCGGGAGTAGTACATGGGATAAACAAAGGTTCTTCTAATGGTCAGACAGAAAGTTTGACAATAAGTTTTTGAAAATGATAGCCAAATATCAGCGCCGATTTGAATTCATTTGAACTACAACCATGAGAATCCCAAGATCGGCCAGGCTTTGGCTGACAGCTACACAACAAATTGAACGTATTGTAATATAAACCAGCACCACTACCTAATACTATCTCAGTTTTCACGACAATCATTCACCACTTTTTCTCACTGGTTTCACTGTTTCTTTTGGTCAGTAGTAGAAGTAGTAGTGATTGTAGCCAAAAAGTGCTTCTAAATTGCTTTCGGAAAGGGGTCAGAAATGCTAATGAAGTGGTCATTAGTGGTTACATTGACCACAACACCAGTGTCACAGACAATAAAAGTGTACTTCGCAACTAATAAACCGACTACAAACTGCTGCTAGCACCCAGAGTGACGGGGACAACTCTTTACTGTGGCCGAGAGTCAACTGACACCACTTTTGGTGCTGCAACAGCAGGAAGGAAGGATTGAGCCACTGCAGATCATTGTCTGCTCAGCTCAACTTTTTTTCTCCTCACACTGAAAAGGTGTTATATTTCGGCTAATTACTTTCCCAGCCGCCTCAACTGGCTCCACAGTCACGATCAAATGCAAAGCTCACAAATCTGCAAACTGACACTTTCACGACTGAACGGCGGCGACGGCAGCGAAGGTAGTGCTGGAGACAGAAAAAAGACGATGACGGTGGCAATACTTCAGGGTAGCATTTGATATACAAAGCCTCACTACAATTGAACAATCTCCAGCAGATTGCAGCAAGCATGGCAAATATTATGACGACAAAACGGCCGATTTAGAAAAGCAAATGCAAATGGGTAAATGGTAAATGAGGGCCCGTTTAGTCTGATATTTGCTGTTTTCCAGCTTGCAACAGCAGCACAAATTGAAATTGAAATAGATGCGATAAATTTTCCTTTGGACACGACTCACTGAGACTTTTCACAAAATTGCGCTGCTTTGGTGCCTGCTTGGCTGCTGCTGTTGTTGCTGTTTCCACCGGTGTGCTTCAATTCGTTTCACTGTGTCAGCGGCCAATCTGTGCACCGGTTTCCTCAGGTTCACACTCAGGTTTACTCTGCTTAATTGACATCACCTCAGCAGTCAATAGCCCTGGCTCGTAATTATCTGCGGTCTCACACTCCATTGACTGCCCCCTCTCGTTTTCCGTGCTCTCCTTTACGTCTTCATTTGCCCCTGAGGATTTGGTGGTGGTGGTGGTGAACAGCACAGAACACTTGTGCAAACAGTGTCAATGGCACTGTGTCATGATCATCGGTGCGAGTGTGTGTGTGTGTGTGTGTGTGATAATCGATTCCAAACATTCAGCAGAGAAAAGATAGCGAGAACAACAAATGCCAGAACATGGTGCAAGAGTCTTGCAGCAAGACCTTCTCGCGTTTAAATGAGAACGTCAATGTCACCGGTGCGCAGTGTCGCTGTGACGAATTTCAACTGTAACAGCAGCAGCAGTGCTTTACTGCCTAGCGGGCCTAGGCCTTCATTTGTGCAACCGAACCCACTGACCTTTTTTGTAGAATAAGAAGAGAGAGCGAGAGGTGAAGAAGGTGAAGATGACAGTGACAGGCAGTGAGTTATGCAGCAGCAGCAGCAACGAGGAGATTGTTAAGTCGATGTCCTCGTCGCTGGTGATGTCATGCAGTGTGGTCAGCCAGTGGTCAGTGTGGCCGCTGCAGGACACCGGGGGCCATTCATCTTCAGGGCAGCTATTGGAAGACAGTCGCTTCGTCTTCTTCTCCTTCTGCCTCTTCCTTTACTCTTCATTAGTCAGCTCATTATGTACTCCACATTGCTCATTCACCCACAACGAATCTGTTTTTATTGCTGCCGCTGTTGCGGTTATTGCCGCCACTGCTGCTACTGCAATTGCCGCATTTTTTAAACGTCTTCATTTTCTAAAAGAGTGAAAAACACATTTTTCCCGTGTCCTTTCGGCGCCATTTCTCGGTCATTGGCGCAAGAGTTGTTTGTCGCCAATGGTTGTGGTATTTTGGCATTTGCCTGCACTCTAATTGACGGCGGCGGCGGCAGCAGTTATTTGGTGTTGTGCAAGCAATCGTGAAGTTCAACAGTTCTCCATCAGGTTCAGACTGAGACGTGTGTTAGAAACTGCCGCTTCAACTTTACAAAATTAAAATGTCTCTTGAGCTGTGGAACCAGCTCTCCAGATAACACTCTTCACTTGCTGACCACTAGCAGTGTCCAATTGGAACAATAAATTTCTATTTATGTTTGCCTGTCACCGAGGACAAAGAGTGTGGTAGTGCTCCTCTCCTTACTCCAAGTGGCAGCGGTTGCTGCTTTCTTCAGTGGTGGCTGCAAAGTGAAAAGATCGCTGTAGAAAGACAGCAATGGCTGCCAGTGGCTGCTCAAAGGGGCCGCCGATTTTCTTTCTCTACAAATGAGCTGATTGTTGTTGTTATTGTAACTGCTGTCGCAGATTGGCCACTGCTGAGTGGTGGTCACCTCTGGTCAGCTGAGGCAGCGGCAGCAGTAGCACTGGTTTGCCCGTTAGTGTGCTGCTGTCGCCGGCCACAATGCCCTTAGCTCTTGTTGTGCATTCTCCAAAGTGCACGTGTACAAATCAAGTCCTCCTTCTTCTCCTTCTTTTCTTCTTCTGTTGTTGCAGTTTGCCTACCTGCTTACCTGCCTACCTGCCACCATTGTCCGCCACTGTCAGGTGAGAAGTGAAAAATGAATCTAAAGGCGGCTAAAGATCTAAAGTCAGGTCAACAGTAGAGGCGCAAACACCACCAATCGGATAAGAAGAAAAAAGTAGAAGTAGAAGTAAGCCGATCTCAACATTGACACATGGTGCTAATGCACATTGCAACACACAAAGTGTCCTATTTTTGTGCGGTCATTGTGCTGTTAGTTGTGGTGGCAGTGGCGGCGGCGGCGTCAATCGTCAATTGAGGCGCGCTGCCTGATAGAAGAAGAAAGGGAGAACAAGAGAAACGCAGGTAACTACAACAACAAACTAACAAACCAACAGTGTCACCAAACATTGCCAGCCGCTGATTGACAGACAGTGCCGACAGATTGAAATCTGGGCACTGATTGGCTCCGATCATCACCGAATCGGCTGATCAGCTGAAGGAAGAAGTCACCAGTGCATCCATCCATTGTTGCCCAATTAAAGCGGCCAAGTAGAGAGAAGGCGAATGAGAGCACGCCGAACAAAAATGCCATCAAAATTTGGCCATGCTTGAGTGGGCCCCGGCGAGGGAGCCCCTTCGGAAGAACGACTCAATTAGCAGTCGTCCAGTTGACATGTTTATTGTCCACTGGCCAGCACAGCACGTCCACTGCTGCCTACTAATGAAGAGATCACAGCCGCCACGACCACGACGACGACCACAATCGTGAATCGCTTCTCTTTTTCTTCTCTTCTCTTCTCATTTCATTCTCTCCGGGCACTTCTTCTCTACGACGACGACGACGACGGCTGCCGTTATTTATGGTGGCGAAGACAAGACCGCAAGGCACACGATCTGCTGCTGCTGCTGTCGACAGTCCCAGCACAGGCACACACTCAGTCCAGTCGGTTTTCTCGGTAATTGTTTGCCTTTTTCTTGTAATTTTTATCTCTTACTCCTCTGTGTTTGCTGGCAGTGTCCTCGCCTTGTAGCCTCGTCATCATTATCATCAGAAGGCTGCTGCTGCAACGCTTGCAGCTCTTCTCCAAACTGAACTGCCTTGTTAGCAAACATTCGGCCAGCAATTGGCATACTTCATCATCAATGCTGAATCAGCGGCAGCAGCAGCAGCAACATTGCTCAGGGCGATGCTAATGTCTTTAGCTGTTTCTTTCATGTTTCGATTGAAATGATGATAATCGACTCTTGACTTTTGTTGTAGGTAGTCGTTGTCGAAGCAGTAGCAGAGAAAAACGTCTGTTTGCACACGCAGTTGACCAAGTACGGCAGGCATGTGCAGCGCCTAGCTCTTTTCCCCACCGCACAAACGGGAAACAATAGCCACCAGAAAAGAGTAATAGAATTAGTGCCTTCAGCAGCAGCACCAGCAGCATCAGAAATGGCTGCCATGGTGGTCGGCTATCGTGAAGCTGTTTGTGTTGGTCACGGCACTGCCGCTACTCATTTGCTGACATGGTCAACGCAATTAAAAGTGAAAAGACAAACTGAACTGATTGTGATTGTGAAGTTTTGGTAGTTGACCTAGGGCCATGAAAAGAGTAACGGCCGAATAGAATGTTGTTCCTATCTGCGAATGCAGGCAAAGCAGCGGCATGCCTGTGGTGTGCCCTAATGATAATTATGAGAGAACCGATCAGCCAGCCAGCCAAACGGTCTGATGAATGGACCCGCAGCAAGACTTTTTTCATGTTTTGTTCTCTCTCTCCGTTGTCATTTCAATTCGCTGCATTCCAAGTGTCAAAGGTCATTTTTCTCAGCAGCTCTCCCCGCTGCTTTCAGTCGCTGGTAGCCAAATTGAAAATAAATTTACCGCAGCTGGAACAATATGTCCACCAGTGGACATCTTTATGGGCGGCAATGTAGCCAATTCTCCTTTCAGTGTGTCCTACCCACTCAACACGACACGAGCCAAGAGGAAAGTGATGCTCGTTCTCATTCACTCTCTCTCTCTCTCTCTGGGTCAGACTTCCCTTTCTTTATTACCGTCATTCTCTCTGTTTGTTTGAGCTGCTACAACAGCAGCAGCAACAGCTCAATTTGTCCTTCTTCTTGTCTAAATTTATGAACACTTTTTCAGTCAGTGTGAGGATGCAACGACATGGACAACTTTACGTCTTCAAGAAGGAAAACACGACGACTGATAATGAGCACACAGAAAGTCAGAAAGCTAGTCAACGCGCGGCCCGATGCGCTACCAACGCAAGGCGCTAATTTATGAGCACATGTTGCCAATTGTCTGTGTAGTGTGTTTGCCAATGTTAGTCAGCACTCGTTTTCTGGTTGAAGGCAAAGGAAAATAGAGAGGAGAACTCAAAACTGCTTGTCGAGAAGAAGCTTGTGCTGGAGTGGCTGACTACCACCACCGATTGCTGACAGAAATACGAGCACCAATTTTGAGCTGAGCGTGAACAGCCAAAGAGTGCCTGCATTTCTGTGGTTTGGATAAACCTCGTCCGGGCTCAGCTCTTGATGTTACTGCACAAAACATAAATTAAGACACCAAAGCATCGAAGATGAAGAAAAAGAAGAAATGGAGTGCAGCAAGTCAGTGGAGAAAGAAGAGGAAACACAGCAGAGTGCACAGTTGCTGGAAGTCTATGCAAATGATGGGAGGGAGAGAGAGTCAAGTAAAAAAGATAGTTTGTTCCCACTTGGCCGCAAAGTGGTCTCAAAAAGAAAGAGAGAGGGGATTTGCATTGCACTTGGAATTAGCAAATTGTTTTGTTACCCAATAAATCGCCCGCAATCTCCTCTCCCACTCTCTCTCCCTTCATTCAGGCCGGCAATTTTTTGTTCAACCACTTTGGCCAGCAAAACAAGCAACAGCAGCAAAACGACTAAACAAGACAAACACAAACAAGGAGCAGAAAAATGAACACCAGCGTCAACTATGTAAATGTCTGCTTCACGACAGTGTTTGTCTTTTTCAAGCGCTTAGCATCCACATTAACACCTTAAGCTGAGGCTGCCTGTCTCTGCTGGCTGTTCACTTTGATTAATACTAATACGCTTTTCTGATAGTGTCATTAGTGTTTGTAGTGGCTGATGTGCAGGCTATTACCGAGGCGATTTCCTCTGAGGTGTGAGAATGTGCTCCAGCAGACAATCCAGTTTGCAGTGAAGAGGGGGGGAAATGGACGACAACAGCGACGTCCATTGCCACTGCCCAGCAGTGGTAAATGAGCTTTTCACTTTGCCATCATTTATGCCGCCATCACTGGCACTGATCATCCAGCAATGATCGTCTCTCGATCATCTGACGATATCTATTAGTGGGCACTAATTGCTCCCTCTCTACTGGGCACCGCTCTCTCTCTCCCTATTTTGTTCATGTCAATTAATCACCTTCTCTCAGAGAGTCGAACATCGGCTTGTGTGATTGTGCTCACCTCTGCCACTGCCGCCGGAGCAGTGAATGCAGTGGATGCAGTGGATGCAGCGTTCCCCAGCGCACACACTCGCGCACACATCGACATTGTTTCGCATTAGGTGGTCAACAAATTAGATCGAAGGAGGCAGCAGTGGCAGTGGCAATTGTCCGCCTGTCGGGCGATGGACAAATTCTCTAATTGACGATCTTTAGGCGAGATAACCATCACCACCACCACCACCACCAGCAATATGAATGGACAAGACGGTCGGTGGAGCATGTGCAGCACTCGTTTGCATGCTGTCATGTTGAAGTTGCTTTGAAGTGACGCTTCTTTGCCGCTTTTTTCTCCATCTTTTTCTTGCCACCCATCTCTGGGAATTGAAAACACGCCGCCAATGAGCCAAAACTAGCGTGAATGGAAATAATGAAAAAATAGCTGATCATCCGAATAACACGCCAGTGTCCTTTAACTCCTGCAGTGTCACAATCACTTTTCTTTAGATCAAAACTGCAAAACATCTAAGGTGAGCGTGTGCCATCGTGCGCCTATAACTTGTATTTTGTGCTCTCTATCCTCATGCCTGATCATGGCGCAACATCTTGTTCTCTCCTCTTCTCTCTAGATTCGTCTAAATTGCTTGTTTGGCAAATATTAGTTTTTTGCATTTAAAAGAAAATTTTGAGGAATGTCAGTCTCTCTATCCCTCATCATTTTCACGTTCATCTACATGCCAGACAGGGCAAATATGTCGATGCTCAACACATTCAGTGCATATTTAAAAAGCATATTAATAGTCACTAAACATCTCCTGCTCTTTCAGCCGTCTCTTGAAGAAAGAAGCTGCTGTTGCAGTTCACCAGTCGCCCCAGTCATCTCTCTCGCTAGTCTAATAATCAGTTGTACAAACAGAGTGAAACAAAGTTGTTGGAAGAGGAGATGATGATGAGGATAAAGAGAATGAAAAGAAAGAAAATAAACACAAGATAACTAACTAGCCAGTGGGCTACCAGCAAGCAGTCTGAAGCCTCTTTTTCTCACTTTTGCCGCAAAAGAAGAGGAAACGAAAAGCTGCAGCTTTAAATCATCGCCCAGTGAAGAGCCCAGTGAACATGCTCATGTCTTGTCATAAACGGGGGGCGATTGGGCTTGCTGATAAACTTTCAGGAGGCTGAACTTGATTTTACCAAACAGGATAGCACTGAAGCCGCCTTGTTTGCATCACCGTTGCCTTCTTTCTTGCAAGTGTCAATCACAAACGTTGCTGCTCTTTAACACTGGTTCGAAGACACACTCTGTTGCTCAAGTCTTAATCTTCTCTGCACACACACAATCAACGGTATTGTATTCAAAACGACTGCGTTGTCCAAAACACTCTAGAAGACAGGCAGAAGAAGTGATAGTCACAGCAAAGTGGAGCCGCAAAGTTTGAAGATCGATCATGGCAGCGGCTATTCTATTCTCGGCAACCAAAAAAGCGGCATCAATTTGGAAATGGCAAAGCATTGCTGCGGCGCGCGCCTGCCCCACACTACATCAAGTTAACTCTTTTCCACTGACTACTCTCACAGCACTCCTTTCAGTAATGATCACGACAGTGTACGTTTTGGCTTCAGTTGAACGTCTAATAATCACTTAGTTTAATGAAGGCTGTTATTTATTGCATCGCCTCAGCAGCACTTGCACTCATCAATAGCTTTCAGCACAGAGCCATTTGCTGGCGCTGTTTTCGCTGATCGATGGCGTGGTGAAGAGTGCTGATCAGGGATGATTGCAATGCATCTCTCAACGAACACAAGCACAACCAATTTGCTGCAATTTGTCGATATGATCTTTTTCCCCTCTTTCCTGCCCCTCTCTTCTCTCTATAACTCTTTATGGCACGCTTGTGCGCACTGTCTTCTTTTTCTTTGTCTGTTTTCAACTCCAAGCTATGTGTTCACTCCCTCCTCGTAATTATAGGCGTCCATCAAATGTGCGTGTGTGTAAGTTTGTGTGTGTGTGTTTGGCAGGCGCCACATTGGTGATAGTGTAGGTTGATGCTGCAGCAGTAGTTGCACCCTTTGCTGCCAGCCATCGACAAGATTAATGTCTTTATATACGTTCAACGCATTATAATGATGAAAGTGATGATGAAGAACAGAGGCAGCAATCAGAATACCGGAAAAAGGGGGAGACTGTGAGTTTGAATGCTCTCAACGCAGCAGCAACGGCGATCTCTATCTCTTCTGACAGTAAAGTGTTTATTTGTTGGAAACTAGGAAAGAGCTGCCAAAAATATTAAAATATAAGCAGTCTGAAAAGACACTTAATGTTGAGGACTGAAAAAAAGCTGTAAGCTGTAAGCTTTAAGTGCAAACACACACTGACGACTGTTTGCCGCCTCTGCCTAGAAGTTTTCAAAAAATAAATCAATGTTCAAACACACGCACAAACACATACTTATACTTTCGAGCAGTAGACGGTCATTTGGTCATTTACTTGAGGTCGAGGAGGTGTCATTGGGAGAGGGAGAGAAGACGGAAGATTTCAACTTGTGCTGCAAATTCTTGCCAAATAAGTTTTGCCAATAGATAAAAATAAATATCTGAAGAGGCGAAAAATATTGAGTTCAGCCCGCCAACTACTTTTCGGGTTGTTTGCCACCACTTTGAGCTTTTTCTTTTTTTCAAGTCACCCTGCCAAGCACTGTCTAAAAAGAGGCGCCAAGCTGGTCATAGCAGTTTTACCAAACTAGCCACTTTGTATTCAACTTATCAGTCTCCACCTCACCATTTTTGCTGATCATTAGTTAATAGTTTGTTGTAATGTTGATATTAGTTCAACAACAGCGCGGGGCAGTGTGACTGTGATGATGATCATTAATTAGCGATTACAACAGCACAGAGTGGTAAGTGAGATATCACTGGCAAGAGCAGAGAGGGAAAATCAATGCTTCATCTAACGACTTTTCCTCTTTTTCATCTTCTGGAAATGGCTGCTTTCAAGTAGTGCTACTCGATTGACACTTTGTAGTGGCAATAAATTAAACAGTCTGAAAGCAAAAGATGCTAGGCAGAGATGCATGGCGGCAGCAAATGCAACAATTAATTTCCCAGTGATCAGCGACTGCAGCAGCAACAGCCTAAGAAGAACTGAAAAGAGCCGCTCAAAGTCGATCAAAGTAGATGATGATGATGATGATGCTGACGACCAATGCTCTGAAGTCTGTGGGTTCTGATCTTTATTCGTTCTCTGTCAATGGTGGTGGTGGCGTTGTTACTTCCAATATTGAAAAAGCTTTAATTAAATTTTCCTTAGCAAAAAGTGACTGCTGTTGTTGATGCAGCTAATGCCTGGTAAGTAGTGCTGCAGTGATTAATCACAGATTAGGCTGTGTATGTTGGCGTGTACTCGGACAAAGACACTGTGTCCCGATCCCCCCTCTTTCCACTGTTTGCCGATTGGTCCATTGACAAAGGTGTGAGGCAGAGAGCGAGCTAGCTCAACAAAACTGGCCTAATTCTACAGTTTTGAAAATATCTTTTCCATTTTTTAAATTTTTGAAAAAAGTCACTAAAAAGAATGACAACAAATTATGCTGTTGCAACTTTTGCTAAAACTATTGCCCTAATCTGCGATTCTGCTGGAATTCACAGAAAAAGTTCATCTTTAAATGGCTTTTACATAACACTGGCTTTTCTCGCAAACACTCATTGACAATTAATCACCGGTCGATTACACGGCTCACACCGCAGGGCGCGAACAATTAGCTGGCCTCAGATTGGCAGCAGAGGCAACAGCTTTGGCCGCATCGATCGTCGCATTGGTCTGCGTTGCTTTGCGGGCGGTGTATTTGCTGAGAAAGATAGGGGAGAGAACGTGGATTAATCAAGGAATAGTACTACAGCTACTTCTAATAAGTGCCATTAGCAAGGCATTAGTGCCACTACCTGTGGACAGTATAAATATTGACTAATAGACGAGGCACAGATGACAGCAGACAGCGAGAAATGCCTGCCAGCCATCCAGCTTGTCGTTTTTTCCTTTGATGTTCTACCTTTTTCTGCCACCTTCTTTGGCAACTTGGCCTGCTGCTGCTAAGCTGCCTTCTAAATGTACGATTAATTAGTATTTTTCTTTACTAATTCGATTTTGCACACGCACACATACACAAATACTCACAAAACATCATTTTGATTGGCGTTTTGCTCTCTGAAAAAAAAAGATTAGTCTCAATGATTCTACGGAATTTTAGACTACACTTTTGCCATATGCGGTAATACAGAAAAAGGATTGTCTGACATCTCCGCGAAATGACATCTTCGCGAAACTCATAAGCCCTGCCCATGACATCTTCGCGAAATTTTTAGCTCCACCCATGACATCTTCGCGAAATTTTTGGGACTGATGAACGAGTGTTACACCCGTTAAAATAGGCAACGCTAAACAG
>JAALOO010000050.1_pt1 | contig 92202 bp, 90 predicted proteins | sample 7257641 | NCBI WGS metagenome assembly JAALOO01 (sample SAMN14085613, study PRJNA598686) | mite metagenome | biome: ENVO:01001000; feature: ENVO:01001002; material: ENVO:01001226; isolation source: single female mite from University of Michigan culture on fish food culture... ...
TTTAATGGAAAAATAGTTTTGTTTCCATACCTGTTTTACTGTGGGGTGGTGTTATAAATCATAAAAAAGTTTTTTCCCAAACAACCATTTATTAACTGATGAGTTGTGTGTTGTTCGTATACAAACACTAGTGTAGATTTGTAAAATTGGGCCAAGAATACCGAGACCACTTGATAACATTTTATCCAACAGAAAACAATATTAGTCGCCGCACTGTTCGAATAGGATGGAGTGGGTGTAGTTGCGACCAAGTTCAAGATCGCGAGATAACTGAAAATAAATATATATTTTACATGAAGAGATAAAATAAATGAACCAAGTACAACCACGCAAATGCAAGTTAAGGATGAAGGTGTAGATTGGAATCACAGCATAAATTGTCACGTGAACTACCGGTGGGCTACACTTTCTCTGAGCGCTTCTCTCGCAGCTTTTCATTGTTGAAAGTATCCTCCTTATCGGCTTCTTCGTCATCCGAGTACTTGTCCAAACTAGCAGTCTTTGACATTTTTGCCATTTTGCGCTGTCGACTCGAGGAACGATTGCGGCTTGGACGATCATTGCTGCTGTAGCTGCCATTAAGAGAAGATGACGAGGAAGAGGTGGAAACTGGCTGACGTTCAGGACTGGACGGAGGACTGGGAGCAGGTGATAAGGCACGCTTAATTCGGCCAGCGCCGGTGTTCCATAGATTCTGCAGATTGTTCTGCAAAAAAAATAATGCAAGCAATGAATAGTGAAGCGGAATTTTCATCACATACCAAGCCGTCAGGACCAAAAAGCTGTGTGAAATTATTAATAAACTCTCGGCTTTTGTCTTCCCATTTTTGAATAATCTCATGACTCTTATCCTTAATCTCGTCAATTTTGTTTTGCAGGATAAACTTCTTCTCCTGTGTAATTAAAGAAGTGTCACTTTACTGATTAATTTCATGTGTAAACTTGCATTGAGAAAAGAAACGTTCAATTCTCTGGCTGTGTAACCGCGAGCCAAGTTCCGTCGAACGTAGACATCGTAATCGCGCACAATTCGAGAGACCAAATCCGAAGTGGATATGCCCTCGGTACGCTGCGTCACCAAAAACATGCCTTTCTCTTTGATCAACGTGTACACGTCCTCTGTATCAGAAGATGTGTAGGGAATATCGTCATGGGCAACAAAATCGATCTATAGACAAAGAAACAAAAGGCCGAATTAGGTAAACTTGAGCACGCTATCAGATCAGGGAAGTATACCTTGTGTTTGGTCAAGAAATCTTCAGTAAGTTCCCACGGAGCATCCTTGACAACTTCATCGACATATCGGCAATGGCGCACGGCTTCATATCTCTCCTCCTCATTCATAACAGTTTTTCCTTTGTTTTTGTTGGTTAAATAGTCGTTGCAAACTATAAAAATGTTAAAGTTTAGTTTCGTAAAACTCATTCAGTATGGATGACAAACCTCCGACAATTAGGTACACATTGGGAAAAGCGGCTTTGGCTTGCATCAGCTGTCGAGCATGACCAGTATGAAACATGTCGTAGATTCCGTCCGCGTAAATGCGAATTTTGCGTTGAACCAAGCCTTGGTGAGCCATTTCAAGGCTAACCCGAATTGAATAGTCAATTTGAGCCAGCTCTTCAAGGGCTTCAGGATCTTCAGAGAAGGCAGCAGGACTTGCGTGCGACATTTTTTGTTGAGATTTTTTTCGTAAGTGAAAATGCGCAAGTTTATGCCACTAAGATGGGTTGCTTCCAGCAAAGATGCAATGGATGGTTAATGTGCTTGTATAAAACACACGTCTTTCAGCTTTTCAATTGCATGTGACGGGAGCGCGTTGCCTTATCACAAGCACAGTAATTGCCGAACGTAAAGTCAAAGTTTGAGTCAGGATAAGGATAGATTGAGAAAACGTGCGATGAAAGACTGGTGCGATTGATGTGGATGCTGTTGAAGCTATTGCTGTGCTGCACAAGCGCTTTGAGACACAAGTCCAAATTGCATTGACCAGATGTTGATTAGAGTAGCGTGAAATGCGTGCTGGCAATGATCTCCAAACAGTAGTGACGCGCATACGCTATGTTCAATGATAGCTGGTGCAAAGTGAAAGGACGGGGAGCCGAAGCTGGTGCACTGAAATTTGAGTTACTTTGTAGCCCAACAGGTAATATGTCGACAAGTTGTATTCAAGTACTCAAGTAGAGTTAAATCAGCAAACACGGTGCAGATGTTCTCTTTTTCAATTTTTTCCACAATTCTAAAAAAATTAAACAGTAAACGTTAGTTTATAAAGTATTAAAGTCATAGCAGCAAGTTGCTGCAAAAGTGGTCTACAAACAGCGAGTGGCACTACGTAATGGCTCATTAAAAATCGATGTGGCAAGAGCTCGTGAAATCATCGATGAGGCGATTGAAAGGAAGCAACAGTTGGGCGACGCAATGACTGCTGAAAGGATGGCAGACAATCAGAATAGTGAGAAAGGAATTCTTTTAAAATCACCTCATGTCTGAGTGCAGTGTAAAGCAAGATTGTAGCAGTAGTATGAGAGTATAAAAAGACGTACTGTGAGTTGCCGTTACCGACAAGGCCGAGAATACAACTACAAGCTTGAGCGAAGAGAGAGAGATTTGGCAGACACAGAGGAGCGATTAACTTGTGGCAAGGTGTCATTTAGACTACTGTGACACTGACACACAACATGAAGTAGCTACTTGATAACTCTAAAGAGCAGCAGATTGACCGATTGCTAAAATCGGTAGGCCATGCAGCCATTAGGTTGATAAGATGACGAGATTTAATTTATAAATTTCAGCTTTCTTGTGACAAATAAAAGCACTACATTTCCCATACTGGTACATGTGTCATACATGACACAGGCGATAGTTGTATGCAAAATAATAAAAGTATCAATAATAAATATTGGTACAATCAGTGTAGTGATGAAAAGGGAAGTACAATTATAATCGATCGTTGATAAAACTCTGCATTGACACCAATATACAAAAAATAATGTTCAGTGTCAAATTATAACTGAATTAGAGGTCACAACTGTACATGGAAAGCAAAGATCGGGGTAAAAAGATGAATCTTTGTTAGAAAAAACAAAATAACTAAAAACCAGTTGCTTTTGAAAACATAATTTTAACGGCTAAAACAAATATACAGCATGATTCAGCCATTTATTAAATAAAATGACAAGAGTTTTTCAAAAAAGTGCTAATTTAGCGCCAATCGATTGGCTCGTATGAACAGTCACGAAGAAAAATAAACTGTAGCCTACTTGAAAATTATTAAAAACGACTAATAAAAACGTCTAAATGAGAAAAACTTGGGAAATAATAAAAACTACTCACATACATTGACAAAACAAAGGAAGCAAAATAACAGTGAGTTGTAAAAATAATTGTCTTGAAAAATAGAAATAGTTAGATTTGAGCTTTTTACACTTTTTACCTTTGAGGAAGACTCTTCAACAGATCACATTTTTATGAGAAACTTAAAAAATTAAAAAACCATTGAGGATGACTCGCTGACATGAGCTAATCGGTCATTCCCCTCGATATGACACAAGTCAGGCCATCACTAGGCGAGATTTGGCCTCTAAGCAACCAGAAAATCAACCAGTAGTTAACTGAGTTGTTCAAGTTACAACTTCAGTCGAATGAGTAAAATAGCACTTGAAGAGGAACTGTGCTTTTCCATAGAACAAATTTTGCTTGCCACGCATTAAAAATAAAAATTAGTTTGTAGTGGCGATAAAATGAATTTAACAAGCAAGATGTCGTGAATTGGGACGTTACACTTTGACACAGGACTCATATTAAAATTGCAGATTGTTGAAATCAATTTCTGAATGGTAAAGCAAAAAGACCGCCAATTATAAATGTTGAAAACTTGTCAAACATCTTTTTAACAGAGGAGGAGCGGACACACAAGAGTATAAAATTCTCGTAAAATCTGACCCCGAAATTGTGAATGAACAAGTTCAATGGTACTACCAAGTGCGGCAAAGGTAGTAGGAAGAGATTGTCTGTTCTTGTTGGGCAATCAGCGATGACTTACCTTGAAGAAACAGAGGAGCTGAAATTGACGCAATGTTGCTCGTAGTTTGTTGCCGAGTTGACTCTTTACAAGCCTTTTTGAATAAGTGGTACTTCTTGCCAATACAAGTGGAATAAGTGGGTGATATGATGGGTGATGATACCGAGGATAGTAGGGAGAGCCACGAAGCAGAGTAAGCAGAGTTCATTTGTTGGCTAAACAGCTGGCAGAAAATATTCTAAACAAACAGAAAAAAATTGTGCCGACAGCAGATGACGTTCCGCTATAGCATAACAGTTTTGGTTCGGCAGCAAAAGCGTTGCCAGAATGCCCAAGAATCGCTTAAAAATTGGCAAAAAAATTGTAAATACTTTAGCCTAGTTGTTTGATTGAGTTAATTGAGAACACAAACTTTACCAGACTTTATCACGAGCATTTTAAAAAATACAAAAACTTCTCTAATGCTTGTATCGAGAGTGCATTCCACCAAGAATGGATTCTCAAATGGCCGTTGGAATCAGTGTCTTTAATTTGCAGCTGAGGCCGCCACTGCCGTTTCTGAAACAGTGCTCACCAGCTGACAGATGCGAGCAAAAGTATCAAGGATCTCTGAATCTTTTTGAGATGCACGTAAACAGTGTCAGAGGTTAGTCAACTATCGGTTCCTGAAGTTGCAACTCAAGGTAAAAGTTGTGATGATGTTTATTTTTTTTCATGCAATACGATTCTAAAACTTGTTTTGGTTTACAGATGAGCACCTTTAATCAATCAGCTCCGCCACCTCAGGAAGAGGCACTACTGCCTCCTGCTTATATTCGAGCTCAACGAGCGGCCACCTTCTCTTCGCCTGACTTTAAATCAATTATTCTTGAATTACAGGTGGAGCAGAACAACCTGAAGAGGAACTATGAGAGTTCAGCACGCTTACGCAATGTAGGCGTTTTCTTGTTGTTGTTCATTTTTATAATGGTCATTTTCTCAAATCACATTGAGCACCCTCGCGCAGCTTATCAGTTTAGCGTTCGGTGGCCTGTCGTTGACTGCGCCATAAACTCCACAGCGTGCAACCTCAACTTGGCGAAAATGAATACCTGGATAATTTCCCGTTTCGCCCCATTAACACCAAACCGACCTTGCAACACATACTGTAACAATCAGCCCTTTAATGAGTCCGAAGTAGCGTCTATCAAAGCAGATTTGGCCAAATTTTGGCCCGATACTGCCAAGTTTGGGGAAGAATCCACCTGGGCTCACGAATGGCACAAGTTTGGCACATGCAGCCATTTTGGACAGTTTACCTTTTTCGCCCGAGCACTGTCTCTCTATTCATGCCAAAAGTTGAGCTATTGGCTGACCGATGATGGTGTCACACCAAGCAACTCCAACTCGTACACGACGAAGCGGGTGAAAGAGGCCATTGCTTCTCGACTTTGGCCAAAGACCAGTTTCACATTGCACTGTGAATGGCATCGAGGCATACAGTTTCTGTCAGAAATATCTCTATGTGTCGCCGAAGACGGACGCCAGCTGACAGCCTGCACTAAAGAGGTGGCCATCAACGCCTGCAGTCACGAGTTTATTTATGCGGCAGCATTCTGACCAACTCAGTTTCCTTTTGCACTTTTGCCATTTGCCCTCATTGACCCCTATACAAAGACCCATCTTTGATCTTCGTCAGCAAGGCACCTCTGGGTGCTGTACTGCGTTGTAAGTTCACTTTATACTGTGATTCTTCCCTCTTTCCCTCTAATCGTTTTTATTTTGCAGCCCTCTGTATTACACTACAAGATGATTGCTTTCACTGAACAAAGCCGTATAGCTGCTACTTTGCAAAACTGTAAAAGTACGATAGAGCACTGAATCTCGGCGGCATTCCATGGGCTGGAAGCATTCTTTTTCTCCTCCTCCTCCTCATTCCTTTATCTTCCATCTTAGATGTTTTTTTTCAAATGGGCCATGTCTGAGTGCGGCCCAGTGTGGTCGTACTTTTTAGGCCGAAGAACGTTACTACGCACTTTCAGTGTACAGTTTAATGTGTCCAAATGATGCTAGCATTTATCGACTGGTAATGTTCTTGTGCCCTCATTTCTCCGTTCCCGCCTAGCTCCTGGCACAGTGAATGCCTGCAAATGATCCTAGTCAACTGCTAAATAAACGCCGTATAGCCCTTCTCTATTATGTTTGCTGTGCGTCTGTGTGTGTGTGTGTTTGACTTGTCATTAGACTTGATCTAGATAACCAGCAGCAGATGTAGAGGCAGCCTTTCTTGCCTTTCTTGAACGACTTTCATATCGAGCTGTTTTTGATTGCCTGTGCCATCCTTTGATCTTTTGGTGCTTGTTCCTTTTCCTCTCTTTCTCCTTTTTCATCCTTCGTTTGCAGGATTAGTGCCCTTGCAGTGATCGTCGTCGCCTGAGGAGTCCACAGAGCACAAAGAGCATCGTTAATTTGGCAAAATGGCCCACTCGGCTTTCGTGGCGTCGGTGCAGCAGCAGCAGTATCGTTGCCTTGCACACATGACTGCCCACTGGAAGTGTGTGCGAGTGTAAGTGCGAGTGCGAGTGTGTGTGTGTGTGTGCTCCTGCCGTCTCTGGGCCATCGATTCCGAGCATCAGCATCATCATTTCTCAGGGATTGTAGCACTGCCTGCTAAATTCACTTACATGCAGAAGGGCATGCGTACAGTTCCGTTCGGCGGTGACTGGTTTTGCCCTGAACTGGTAAAGTTGTGCTCCATAGCGGCGGACAAACAGTGCCTCAGTGCGATTCAGTGGCGGCGGTCTTCTCTGGAAGCACCACGACCGCACACTGCCCGTCACTTTTCGTTTTGCTGCAGTTTTGCGTCCGGTCCAAGCCACACATTGATGCCATTGTCAAGTGAAGCCATTGTAGCCGCCCGCCTCGACTCGAAACTTTTGCTGGGGGGAAAGACGACAAGTTCCAAGTGTACTGTGCGGTAAGTCTGCTCCACTGCTCACTCTGTGTTCATCTTTGACATTCATTCCTCGCATTCTTTTCAATTCTCACATAATCTTTTTATTTACATCACAGCTTTTAAGCTGATTATCAGTTTTGCTGATACTTTTATTTGACATGTTTGCCCTTTTATGTTTCACCGCGAAAATGGCGCTGAATTTTAGATGTGCTTTAATATAGAAAAATCAATTGGATTTTTGTGCTAGATTTGTTAGAATTTTTTTGCTGACATTTTGCTAAAAAGTAAAAAACAAATAGGCAGCTTTTTATTAGCTATGCCGTTTTTTCTCTTTCATTTTGATCCGCTTCTGTGAGAGAGACACCGAGAGAATGAGAGTTAAAACGTCAGCGCACATTGCACACTGCTCTATTCCCCAAGCTAATCAAGCAAATGCGATTCTCGTTACAAAAAGAGGCGATGCAATGGCAGTGAGACTTCCTTTCTTCTGTCTCAGAAGGAAAGTTGAAATTAGGCGGACACACAGACGGGCTGACTAAATTCAATTTCTTTGTTTCGTGAACTCACGTCTCTCGCTCTCGCTCTCATTCGAACACTGTTCGTCTGCGGTACTGCTTCTTTATTTTTGTTCTAATTTCATTCGTGCTAATGCTTCTACAGTCAGATACAGGCTCAAACTTTTACTCGTTTTCTCACGGAGCACATTCTTTGCTAATCAGATTAATTCGCTTCATCATTAGCCAATTCAAACAGCCTCGATTCCTTTGTCTATTGAGCATTAGTTTTATCCAAGTGCATTTCTGTTTGTCTGATCACTGAAAACTCCTTCTTATAGCTAATGAACAAAACTGCTGATCTTTCTTTGGTTATTTTTCTTTGAATTTTGATTCTTCGATTTGATGCTGAATTCACTTTTGGCGAAGTGGCTGCTACTGTCGGCGGCGACGACTACCGTGCACCAGTGTCGTCCAGGGTTACCACACGTACCGACACTACGTCTGGTCGTCCTTGATTTTAATGTGCCCTATTCATGTACACCAAACTCATTTCCCTCTACTTTTTAATGTGTGCTTTGATGTCCTATCTGCCTACTTTATGCTTTTTCAAACTACAAAAGTACCACAAGATTATTTTCCTTTCAATCAGCGTGACCTACTTTGCCTGCTAATTTAAGTATCTTCTTTGTTTCATTATTTTAATCATGTCTTGTTATTTCTTTCTGTACAGAATTTTCTTCTACAATAACCATCTTTTGTGTCTGTTTTTTAAACTGTTTTGGAGTGGGCTCTGTCAGTACATTGCCGTGCTGGAAAGCACAACATCTCACAAGCTCGCCAAAACAGTTTGATGAACACGATTACTCATGGCATCGCTTTCTCGTCATTTTCAAACTTTTAATTACTGTAATTTACACAACAAAAATTGTTCAATCATTTATTGCAGATGATCAGATTTTCAAATTTTTATTTTGGCGCTAATAATAAAATTACTTGAATCAAATAAAAATAACCTGGTTTTCTAGTTTTAACCAAATAAAAATCAGTTGCATTTCATTGATCCAAAGACGATAACGTCACTGCAATTCGATCTTATTTTTGTCGTGCCTTGAAATCATATTGGTAGATGCTGTACTTTTTTTTCATTTGCACTTTGCACATGGCATACTGCGACGACTGGCTCATATGGCGACAGCGAAGCTCCGCCTTGAAGGAGAAAGCGAGTTGTAAAAGTGACTCAAAGGAAATGCAGCTGCATCAGTTACGACGTAAATATTGTGCCTGAGATTGCTTCTCTGTGTTTGTTTTTGGCACTCAAAGTCATATTCCGACTGCTTGATTCTCTAATTGCATAGCCAACTTCTTGCAGGCCCCAAGGTAAGTTTTGTCAGTCCTTTTGTTGTTTACTGATCACTGACACATCATTTTCCTTCAATAGATGAGCTCAATTCAGTACCCCACTTTGCCAACAAGCAATGGATATTACACTGAATATACGCCACTGGTGAACGATCGATACTTTTTCGTGTACCGTCACAATGACACCTTCTTGGAACGACTGCGTCGGGCTCTGGTTTTCATTCTTCTGTTCTTTTTGCTCTCTTTCATCTTTTTTGCCATTCTTTCCGCCATGCTGCAAATGGTTACAGTCAACGATGAGCCATACACTTACTACCTATTTACCAAACGGTGGCCTGCTGCCGAGTGCAAGGACAACTCCAAATGCGTCAAAGACTTGACCAAGTACAACCGATGGCTCATCCACGGATTATGGTAAGAGTCTTGAACAACCCGAAATGTTGGTTAAAAAGTTTTACCAAGCATCCTTTTGTCATTAGGCCAGAATTTTCCAACAACACCTGGAACGAGTACTGCACCAAAAGCAAGTTCAACGAATCAGAGGTAGAAACTCTCAAATCGGAACTGGTCTCAAACTGGCCCAACTTGCTTCGCGATCAAAATGAAGACTCTTTGTGGGCTCATGAATGGAATAAGCACGGAACGTGTAGTCGCTTTAATCAGTTCAACTACTTCGCAAGGACACTGTCATTGCACAACCGCTACAATCTCGATCAGTGGCTAGCTGATGCGTCCATCCTTCCCAGTAACTCTGTCAAGTACAGTGTGTCACAGTTTGTCGATGCCATCGGCAAGCATATCAGCTCAGACAGCGTCGCACTCAATTGCGAACGCCATCACGGTGGCCATTACCTGAAAGAGGTCTACATCTGCGTCGCTTTTGGAGATGCACAGACGTTAATTCCCTGCACAGTGGAAACTACTTGTCAAGAGGACTTTTTCTACCCTAATTTGAACTGAAACTTTAAGGTTTGTCAGTGGATTACAAAAAGACTTAAATTTAACTTTACGTTTCTAATTTCAGACTACAGTTTCAAAATTCACAAAACGTATTTTCGCGGCCTTTACTCTGTACACCACCCACATGCATCAAGTTTCATTGTGAATCTCGAACCTACTTTAATTCGTCTTGTTTTCAACCATACACTTGGCATTTTCAACGCGGTGATAATCAAGCTTTTATTTATTTTGTTGGTAGTACAGGTCGTAAACTTTACAATTGCTGCAAATTGTTTAATAAAGCTGTACATTTTTTTTGTTAAATGAGATTTATTATAGAAATGAATCATATACTTCGTAATCAAATGGGATATATTCAGATATGCTGTTGCCATTTAGCGATAGAGGGTTTCATTGCTAGACACCTCAAGAGCCAGCTTCTCGAGTTGCTTTCGCGACTCGAGAAACTTTTTCAATTGCCCTTGTTCAAGCACAATTTCTTTGGCAATATCGTCCATTTTCTCTATGCACTGGTCAATTCGCTGCAGAATTCGGCCGCCTCGTGAAAAAGAATGGCGACTGAGTTCAATTAGATTTTCTACATCTTTAAATAACACCAGCAATCTCTGGTTGTTTAGAATGTCCTTCTTAGCATGGCTAAACTTGGAGCTAGGCTTGGGTGAGGGATTGCTGAAGCAAGGCATACTGAAGAAGGTACGTCTTGCTTTGGGTGACTGCTTCGCTGGATGCATGAGATCGTTCTTTAGAGTTGTAAGTTAAATGTTAAACCAGTTTAAGATTTTTTGAAACAAAAAAGTTTACTCACGATGAAAAGCTCGATGAACACTGACAATTGCTTTTCTTGTTGGCTAACGGGTAACCATTTACTTTTTTGAGCAAAAGTTACTTGACAGGATAAAGCGATTCAATAGACACTGGTGCCTTCTCTGATCCAACTATTTATTGTGTGGTGCGACAGTGCCTAAATTCAATTGCACCTCTACTATTACTTTTTATGACATTTAATTGTGCAATTACCGAGCAGCTTATCACACATCTGCTGCCCTGTCTACTAGGTTATGCTAATCTGCTCAATGCTTTTTCAATTTGTGTTGATAACGGGGAATGGTAGCATCAAAGCTACCAGGCAAACTCTGTGAACACCGTCTCAGCAGTGCTCTGACGTAGAATCGGCAACTTTTGTTGTACTTGTAATTTGCATAGTTTGGGTAATTAGTGTTGGTTATCGCTACTGGTGTCTGCAAATGTGTTAAAACTTTCTTGTCTTGAAAATGTTAGTTTAATGTGTTTAAGATTGTGTTCAAGATTTGGTTGCAAGATGAGGCAGATAATAAAGATATATTCCAAATGTTAATTGTTTTTTATCAAATGTACATTTAACACGGTTAACGACTTTACAGATTGTGTCAGCTGTGTCAGCTTGATCATCAACTTGATAAAGGGATGTTTATTATTTTTCTCAAAATGTAATTGACGTAATAAAGAAGTGCCAATAAGCACAGTAGATTTGAGTTGATCCAACAAATTGGCCAATTATCAATGTCGGGCAGCAGCATTTTATGTGTTCAAGGATGACGGAGATAATCTCAACTTGAGACGCGTTTGTAATTAACGCTTTGCTTATTTTCCACGGTACCCTAATGACATGTTATAATGACAAAAAGATCCTTAAGTGCAAATGCTAGATTTTGAAGCTTATCTAAATTCAGGTAAACTGTATAACGACATATTTGAGTTGCTTGATGCATTTTTTTAATGACGCAATCTCTGCACGCCGTTAAAAGCGTTGTCAATCTCGATCAATGCTTCTGTCAGTTATGGGCTTGTCGCAAGTCAATACAACTCTGGTCTCCAACAAACATCATGACTACTCCAAGTAAAAATCGCATCCTCAAGGAACTGGAAAACATCCGCAAGAATCCTCCCGCTTTCTGTTCAGCTGGTCCGGTAAGCGACGACAACATTTATCGCTGGCAAGCCACCATCATGGGCCCACCCTCAACGCCTTTTGCTGGAGGCGTTTTCTCCTTGTCAATTGAGATGAGTGAAAAGTACCCGTTTGAAAGTCCCAAAATGCAGTTTGTTACGCCTTGTTTCCATCCAAATATCACCGAAGAAGGCAAAATATGCATTGAAATTTTGTCAAATCCAGAAAAGTGGTCGCCTACTTTGAACATTTCCAGCGTTCTCACTTCAATCTACGCACTACTGAGCGAACCGGACACCAGTCATTCTCTGCGTCCTGATGTGGCCAAAATGTACGACACAGACCGCGAAAAGTTTTTGCAAACTGCCCGAGAATGGACTCAGAAGCATGCTATGTAAAGCACGTAACCGTTATTTCTCAAAAGTAAATTGGTAAAATGTATTTAATATCCTGTACTTTGCATGTACATTAAACTGTGATTTGTTTATTACTACAATTTGTACTTAATGATAGTGAGGTAAAAAGGGTATCCGAATATTTGTGTTGGAGATGAAATGAAAGAGAAAGATGCTGAGGACAAATGTGACACAAGTGTAGCCCGACGTGGTAATGTACCCAATGAGCACCGGAAAGTGAGTGTAATCCCAGCCACGAAGCATCACCAAGCGCACCGAACGGATCGTCAGAGTGATGGGATTGAGAAAAACGAGTTTCTGTATAATGTCCGGCAGTCCTTCCATTGGCCACATGCTGCCGGAACTGAGCAACATTGGAATAATGAGACTAATGACGGCAATCTGCAACGAGGAGAATGTTAGATGGGCCTACAAAACAAAACAAATGCACTTACACTGGCGAAAATTTCATCGACGCAAAGCGTGGAAATGACCAAGCCGATGCTCAGTCCTTGGATGCCCTGCAGAAAGATGAGCACAAAAATTTCCAGCAATGAGCCTTTGTTCTCCAGCTTGAAGACAACAAATGCCAACGTAATGGTGATCGAGACAGTGGAGACGACGGCGAGAAAGCACGTCAACATGTGACCGCAAAGAATCTCCAATGGCTTTACGCCGGCCACAAAGGCTCGCTCTTGATGTCCTTCCTTTCGATCCATCACGATCAACAGCGATCCAATGACCATGGGCAGCGTGTACAGGCAAAAGACGATCAGCGCAGAGACGAGATAGTGACCTGGATGGGAAAATTGTTCAACAACTTGTTGAAGATTAGGCGCTTCATCTTACTACTCACCCAAGTCAGTTTCCATCTTGCCGTAAATGGGCGGCTTCACGTCAATCGGTATGTTAAAGGTAATTGGGTTGTAGCCCATGTTGACGCTAAACTGCCGCATAAACTGCTCAAAGTAATTGAGCACTGCACGTTGCATGTACACTGCAAAGATAAAGTTGGAGTTGTCCGGGTAGAGACGAATCTTGCTGTGCTCAATGTCAATCTCATCCACCTCACTACGGTACACGTCAATGTAGCGACCGGTGAATGCCTCGGTAAAGTTGTCCGAAAAGATCATTGCATAGTACGATTGACCTCGTTTCACCGAGTCTATTGCCAAGGATTTGGTCGGAAAGACTGAGGTCTTAAGGAAGTAACTGTCCAGATTTTCTAAAAGTACAAAGCGATTGTTTTAGGGTGTTAGAAAGATGCAAGTCCTACTGACCAATAAAAGTTCTCGAGAGGTTTCCTCCTGTCCTATCGCCAGGATAGACGGCCAGTGGCATGTTGTGTGGACTTCGCAGAAATGTCAACGTAAAGAGTGTGATCGTTATGATGGGAATGGCGTGAAACATGACCAAGCCCAAGGGATTCCGTTTCACTCGAATGTAGCTCTTCCAAATTACCGCTTTCAGTCGCTCCTTGTCCACTTCTTTTCTCAAGCGCTCTCGAAGGGTAATCTCCTCTGCCTCTGCCTCCTCAAGCAGTGCCGTCTCTGAACAGACAACTCCTCTTTCCAGCTGAACATGTAACAGCAAGATATTTAGTACACTTTGGCAGTGATCACAATGCTTACCATTGGGGACAGTTGTTGATTTGCACTATTGTTCTCCTGTGGTGAGTACTTGTGAATGCACAGCTTGAGAAAGACTTCTTCCAGTGTCGAGCACTTGTATCTCTCCTGCATCTGTGCTGGCGTCGACTGCGCCAGAATGGTTCCCGACTCGATGAATGCCACATTGTGCGATTCTTTGGCTTCTTCAATGTAGTGCGTTGTGATGATCACCGTAGTGCCCTCGGTTTTGCAAAGTCCCTCGAGGTAGTTCCAAATTCGGTAGCGCAGAACACTGTCCACACCGACTGTCGGCTCATCGAGGATGGTCAGCGGTGGCTGGTGAACGAGTGTGACCGCCAGCGAGACCAGCCGCTTCTGACCACCACTCAGCTGGCGCACCAGTCGTTCTCGGTCTGGCAGGTTCAGCAGATCGACTAGTTTGTTGATGCGATCATTGATCACCTTCTCGGGCATGTGGTAAATGGCACCAAAGTAGCGTAACGTCTCGTCGATGGAAAACTCAGGAATGAGGGAAATCTCCTGGGGCATATACCTGCAGAAAAGTGGGTGGAGTATTTAATCAAACAGTTCACATAAAAAGAACAACACCAGCACTTACCCCACACCTGGGCCCGGAATGCGAGAATGCCTGCTGCCTGGCTCAATTCCAAACACTCGAATGGTGCCTTGTCTGGGCTTTATGCGGCCCAATATCATCCGCAACATGGTAGTTTTTCCGCATCCATTTGACCCAAGAAGAGAGAATATTTTACCTGTAAATGTAAATGTAATTCAATAAAAACAATTTGCATTGTTACACCAGAAGTGCCCATTATTCTCTTTTGTTTTATTTTTTGACTATAATTATTCTTTATACTATCCTAGGGCACAAAATGTTGTCAAAATTGTTTTCTCTTTAATTGCCAGAAATTAAATGCTTTTTGCAAAAGTATTGCCAAGTCGAGTTTTTAATCGATTGCCAAAAGTAGTGAAACACTTTCAGGTCAAAATGTGAAGAAAACAAAAATGGCAGATAAAATATTTTTTATCTTTAGTTGCAATTGACCGTTTGGCGATAAAACAAAACTTTTTATCTTTGATTGACATCAACTGTAGCCCAATTTGCACTCACCTTCAGGAACGTAAAGTGTAATATTTTTGAGTATTGGCTTGTTTTTCTTGTATGAAAATGCAACATTTTCGATTTTAACAGCCAATTGTTTTCGGTTTTTCTGCAACGCAGAGCTCACCCTGCTCTCTCGTGGGTCGATTCGATGTTCTTCAAGGCTTTTTGCAAGCTCTTTCAACTTGAGCAGTTTAGGTGGCAGGACTTCTTTTGGGTGATCTCCTTCAGCTTTGCCCTCTGACTGGTCTCCATCGATGTCAATGTCGTAGAATGTTGGCGTTTTACTGCTAGCCATGTCTATGCTGGCCTGTTATGCAAGTGGGTTCAGTTAAAAGACTAAAATAAACGGTGAAAGTGCTTTTTAGATGTGTAGCGGTGGTAAGTGGTCGATTGGGCGCACATCACCGGTGATTAGCTGCTGAGGTGCAGTGATGCATTGCACTTGGCACGTTGATTCGACTCGGACCAGTGATTCGTTTGCCGCAGACTGGGCCTTTTTGGTAACTATGTTGCAGCAGCAGCAACAGTATTATTAAATGGCAAAAAATGATTGGAAGAATTCTCGTGAAGGTGAGTTGTATTTGTAGTAAGTCTGATGGTGAAGCAACAGTCAATGGTGTTTATTGGAAAAGATTTGGGCACCTGACGTCAAACTGGTGAGGGGTAAAGGGAAGCACAGCTCGGATCAGCACTTGTCAACTATTCAAATGATGATTCACGTCTGTTAATGCTGTAGACCAGTTAAGCTCGAGAGTTGACTCACTCCATCTTCTGCTCGTATTAAACCGACTGACTCTTCTCGTTGGCTCTCTCTCCGGCGACTGTTCTATTGTTGTCTTCGTTATCGTTGGCTTGTCACCTTCACTGGGCGCACTTGAATTGAAGCGCACTCACTTTAGCGCACTAATCACCAGCCAATCATTAGACTGCAGTCGTGTGCCAATCAATTTAGTATTATTAATACGCAAAACAGCGTCACACCGGATGACCTCAGTTTAGCCGGCTCGACCTGAAGGCCAAGTCGAGGTTAATGGCGCTTTATATGGCAGTGATGGCCTCACTGATGCTTCATTCATTCGTTTTCACTCTGCTCATTTTAGAAATTCCATGTTGAGGATTCTTTTGTAGAATTTAGTTGGGATGTAAAGAATTTAAAGTTACAGTTGGATGAAAATGCAGACAATTTTTTATTTAAACAAAGTTGTTGATGAAACAGTACTTGAAATTAACTATAGTTGAAACACAGAAAAACTTTTAACAGGGTAGTGAAAAGTGTTAAAATGACCCGGAAGTTGACTTAATGGTCATTTTGAAAAAAAAGTTAACTGCGGTGGTTGTTGGAACACGGGCAGATATTGTCGACGAGGCTGGCTTGTGACTGGCCCAACTCTTGCCCACTACCACTCTATTCCATTTCACTTGATACACTATGAACTCTCACTTTCTGACTCTTTTGACTTTTTTCTCTCTTTCTCTCTTTTTGGAAGCAACCTCGTGGACGGCGCGCCATGTCCCTTCATTATAATTAGCTGCATTTTGCTCTGTTCCCTTTCATTTTCACTTGGAGCAAATCACATTGCGCGCGTCTCACTTTCTCTGCGCGGTGATCACCACGCGATGCCCCAACTGTAATCAAAATGGTCGCTGTGCCTGCACAACTGACCGCGTTTGCCGTCTTCACGATTACATCGCTCTCTGCACTACAGCACTGCTGGACGTGCAGTGTCTTCATGAGAAAGAGCAACTGTTGCCGTTCACTGTCCACTGTTTTTAACGGCCAATGGCGGCACTTTCTTTCTCTCTTTCTTCTTTTCTAGGTCAGGCCATTTGCACTCTTCCCGTGTCTTCACATCGCACATGTCTTCAAATTAAATCGGCAACGTACATCGAAAAAAATGTGCCACAAAATGAGTTACACTTTCCGGAGATTGAGAAACACACCTTCAAGGCATATAACTCAGGATGCAAATGACAACAGATATGTCACAAATGATTCATGTTATGCTAGAATATCTTTCTTTTGACAATTATTTAAACTTGATTTTACTTGTTCAAACTAAATGTAATCAATTGACTTGGTGGCTGCACAAAGGAAAACAATATGATTCTCCCTTAAGCTTCAAGTTAGTCCATTTGAAAACAGTCAGTTGAATAGTCTCATTAATTGCCACTTTTTAAAACTATCAATTAAATTACTGGCGCAATGCGACTGCATCAAGAAAACTCTGAGGGGAAGGAGGGAACGCTCGCCGCAATCTTCAGTGATCGACCCACACAGTTAATTACCCGAGTTTTGAAACACTGACACCCGAGAAAAATGTACAAATCACAGTCCTTTGTGTGTTTGAAAAGCAGCAGTAGAAGTTGTGTTCAGTTGCAAAATTGCAGTTCTCCTTGCGCACTTGATGCCACTGGCAAATCAGTTGAATGGGCTGCATCGATTGCATTGACCATGGCAGTGTGGCGTGCAGTATGCTTTGTTTGATATTGTTTTCTTATTTTCCCTTCTAATGACATCGGTAGGATTGTATTGACTTTTTGCTGCACAAGGTGCCAAGGCTTTGACAGTCATCACTCATCTTTCATCATCCTACTCATTCAAAACAGGCCACATTTGTTGAACGCCGATTCTGCTTTGGTTTTAATGATTTATAAAATATGTACACGACAACCAGTGAAAAAAAGAGATTATTACTTGGATGTCAACTGAAAGGCAACAACATTGGCTACCAGCAAAACACTGTTGTAGAGCAGACTGGTAAAGTAGCCTAGCTGAACGCTTGCCTGCTCGTAAGACCAGCCTCTCTTTACAATCTGGTCAATACTTCGAATCGGATAGGAGAGAGGCATCAGCCAGAAAATGCGTTGCAGTGGCTCCCCAATGGACTCTAGTGGCCAGAAGACGCCGCACATCATCCAGATGGGAAATACCATGCCAAGTGACAATACCTAGAGTGCAACAATAGTATATAAACGCCATTTACAAGTAATAACGTAAGTGCTTACCAGAGCCACCGTTTCATTTGGTGAAATCGAGGAAATGAGCATGCCGATTAGAACGCCGCATAGGCCGCAGAGGTAGAGCATTACAAAGACCTCTATAAAAGGCCCCTGAATTTGCAGTTCAAAGATGAGGTGAGCGACGGCAAGGACCAGTGACACCTGAACCACCAGGCCAATCACCAGGATTAGCAAGTGTGTGAGAAAGACTTCAATCGATTTGGCGCCGCTCACAAAGGTGCGCTCAATGATGCCGCCCTTTCGCTCGAGGACCACCAAAAAAGAGGAGAGAATGAGCGGTGCAGTGTAAATGATGGCCACCAGAGAGCCTGGCGTCAGGTTGTTGAGAAAGTCATAGCCAGAGTGCTTTGCAGGGTCATACGGTCCGTGTACCACTTCAGTCAGGTAGATGGGCAGTCGGACGGTCTCCTTGTGAAAGCCAAATGACTCCGCCACACTCTCAACAAACTGCTGATACGAGTGTATCAGCGAGTTGTAGATGGTCATCAGCATATAGGAGTCAGAGTGGTCGACGAAAAGCTTAATCTTCGAGGCCTCAAATGAGGACTGACTAAGCTCGGAGGGGTTGCGAGCTCGTCTCTGATAGGCTCGAGTGAAATTGGAGCCGATAGCGACTGCATACCACGCCCTTCCATCCACCACCGTCTGAATGGCCTCTTCCTGACTTTTGTAGTATTGCACCTGTCGTAATTAAAGTCGTTAGTTTAACTCAATCAAGCATTTCGGCCCAGCTAGCACTTACATCAAGTAGGCTTCTGTCCAGTGAGTTGAGAAACTGTTTCGACAAGCCTGAATTGCCTTTGCCATCTTCGCCATTGTACACTGAAATCTGCAGGTTGTCTGGGTTTTTGAAAACTGAGTAGCAAAAGAGAGTAATTTGAATCACAGGAAGAACGAGGAAAAAGAGCACCACGTAGGGGTTGCGTTTCAAATTGAGTACGTTCTTGAAGATGAGTGCTCTCATTCTCAGCATGTCCAAGAGAGGGCCTGCCTTGCTCTGGTCGTCATTTGTAGGCCAGGCGTCAAAGCTAGAGCTTTCAATTTCCTCCACAACGCTATCAGAAGCAGCAACGGCTGCCAAAGTAGGCTCGCCATTTAGTCTTTTCTTTTTGATTGAGTACTTTTCTTTTATATCACCACAGTCTTGCTGACACAAACGCAGAAAGACGTCCTCCAGAATGGTGCAGTTGAAGGCGGCGAGAAGAGTGTCCGGAGAGTCCTGTGCCAGGATTCGACCGAATCTCATGAAGGCCAAACTGTCGGCGCCCCGTGACTCCTCAATGTAGTGAGTAGTAATGATGATGGTCATGTTTTGCGTTTGACAGAGGTATTCCAAGTACTGCCAGATTTTGCAGCGCAGAAGAGGATCAACGCCGACCTGTAAAAGGAAGAAACAAAATTAGAATTGAAAGTTATTGTCAATCAAAACATTGTTTACCGTCGGCTCATCTAAAATGAGCAGTGGTGGATCGTGAAAGAGTGTGACAGCTATGGAGGCTCTGCGCTGCTGTCCACCGCTGCACATACTTATTTGACGTTCCTTTGGCGGCAGGTTCAGTAGCTCAATCATAAAGTCAGTCTTTCGGCGAACTTCGTGCTTGTCCATGTGCAACAGCATTCCGTAGTACTGAAGTGTCTCCTTTATGGTAAAATTTGGAAACAGGGCCAACTCCTGAGGCATATAGCCGTACACCGGTATTTTACCCTGATCACTGCCTGGCTTCCTTCCGAACACCTGAATCAGGCCTTTTCGTTGTTGTATTCGACCCAAAATGAGCCGCAGTAAGGTGGTCTTGCCACATCCCGAAGACCCGAGAAGAGCAAAAATTTTCCCTGATGGTAAAACAAAAACAAACAAGTGTTATTTTAGCAAAAAGTTTCCTTTGTCTTATAAATGTTTTAATGATGACTAAATAGTGCTTCTCAAATGCTATAGTGCTAAAATATTTTGACACCAACTTGTCACTAAATGTTAAAGAAAGTAGATCTTTTTTGCGCTAGACTGACATTTAGGCCAAAGTGAATGTTTCCTTTTCAATGTTTGCTCACACACACACACCTAAACTTGAGTCGTTTTGCTCGTTCATCATCAGAGGCCTTCTTTCTGCTGTCCAAGTGAATCGGTGTACGATAGCTCAACAGTTTCTCTCGTTACTTCTCTAATTAGCAAAGTAACTAATCTTGAGTGTGCGCTTTGATCGATTTTGCCGACATGCAATCGCGCTGCCTCTGCCGACGGGGTTTTACGCACGTTTTACCTGTTTGCAGCTTCAGACGAGAGTGAGTGTTTGTCATGAGACTTTGAACTTGACTCGTCGACTAAACTTGATGCAGACAACTGTGAGCGAGTTTCTCTTTCACCTTGTCATTTACATTCTCTTTCGAACGAGTTTTTTGCCTTCATCTTCTCTATCTTTTTGTCCTCGTCAATGTATCCATGTGTGTGTGAGTGTGTTTATTGACTTTGCGTAGTTTTTCTTTCAACTACCTGACACAAACTAAATAAGCATCTTTCAATGTTCAAATATTAGCTTTACAGCTAATTATTGACTCACTCGGCTTTGCTTGTTTCCTTTAAAACGCCTTAATTGCTACTTTAGATGAGGGATACTTGCTTCCAAGTTTAGCGGTCACTTACCCACTGGAACGTGAAGACTAATGTTGGAAATAATGTTGTGATTTTTGGTGTACCCAAAGGATACATTTTTGACAAGCACTGCTGCTGACTTTTCCTCTTTACTAAGCCGCCAGCGCTGATTTTGTGTGTCCTTGTGTCGCCTGCCACTTCCTAGCTTTTTCAAATGGTAGTTGTTGTTAGGGTCAATGTCAATAGAGTCGGTCTTTTGTCCAAACTCGTTCATAATGTGAATGGCGGCAGGCAGTGTCATCTTTCGCTGTGGTTGTGGTTGTGATTCGTCTCTCAAGGCATTTCTGTCTTCTTCTTCTTCATCCCTTTCTACTGTGCCCACCTGTAGCTCTACGGCTGCAGGCACTGTGCTACAGGAAGGGTTATCACGTGTTTGAATGTTTTCTTCTTTTGCCTGCATTTCTGGTGAGGCAAAGAAACACTGATTCACTATTTCTGTTGCAATTCGAGATGCAATTTCATTTTCTGCATTTTGAACACTTAACGGTGATGGATGACACACTGGTTCACTTTCTGGTTGAATTGTGGAAGTTTCATATTTGCCAAATTTTTCAAAATTGTGAGCAGTATTATTTAAAGTAGAGCAATTCAAATTAATTGCATCATTTTGCTCTTCCGTGTGTGTAGATTCCATGATGATAATCACAATATTTGTCACAGATTAAAAATTTTATCAGTTACTAAATAAGAACAAAAAGACACACAAGTGTAGATAATATGAATTAAATGTAAGGCGCACTCTGTAGAAAACCGTCTCAGAGGAGGAATGCCTGTCGAATGCTTGTCTGACAGACAGCAGAAATTGGAAAAGTGATTGCACTTTGGAAAATGATCAGATGCGCAGGGCAAAGCCGACAGTGCAGGCAAATATCCACTGACGTCAAACGTGCATCCAAATAAAAAAAATTAAAATCAATTTGACGGTAAAGAGTTGCACGTCAGTGGACACTAGTGTGCTGTAGTGAACGGTCAGTTGGGGGAATCACGAATATTCAAAAATACTGTTGAGAAGAGTTCAGCGGACGAGGGAACTGATGAAGGAGGACGATACTAAAGATAGAGAGAGAGAGAGATGGTGGACAGCGGTGCTGAAGACACTGTGTGCAGACAGTGTCCAGCCAAGTGTACCAAGCTGCTACCGTATCTGTCCTTTTAGATAGATAGTGCACTGCTGGTCGAAACGAAACAGTCAGCGAGAGTGAGAGAAAGAAAGAGAAAGAGCCAAAGTCGGTGTGAGGGGCGACACTGACTCTGACGACGATGCAGGCCTTGGCGAATTTGCGAGCGAGCTAATAAAAGCAGTGATGCTGACAAATGCCACCGACTTGTTTGTCGATGCCGTCTGTCCTCCTCACCTTGCCATTGCCTCCTTTGTCGTTGTCGCAAGTTAGTTGCGCCAGTGATGGCTCCAGTGGTGGTCGTGGCGCTTCTCAGCACAGTCACAGCAGCGGCAACACTGCCGACAAGGCGGTACGCTGACCATTGCGCCTGGAACGATTTCTATCATCCCTCACTCGCTGCCTGATGCACCTGATGGACACTTTAGACACACATGTACATTGGAAGGTTTATACTACTCTCCTAATCTACTAGTGCATCTAGTGCTAGAGGGAGGCTTCTTTTTTTGCCTTGCTTGCAGTTATTTTCACTTTAAATTAAACACTGGTTTAGTTTAATCGTTTCTATGCACCCTAAGAATTGTGTTTGTGACAACCGGCTTTTTGCTATTCTTTATAACAAATCTGTTTTTTGCAATAACAAAATGTCTTTTTTACATAGTTTTAACTTTTTTCATGTTTTGCTAATAGTATTTTCAAGGGTTCAAGTTTCACGAAAATTGCATTAAATTGTGTTTTAGGGACTTTTTTCCGCTATTCTTTATCAAATAGCCCTTTTACTTCTAATGCGGATAATTGCTTTTAAGCATAATATACAGTCAAGCAAAAAATCTCAACGGTGCTGATTGCAATTGACTGACAGAAGGCTATAATTGAGATGACCAATCACAAGTTTTACTATCAAGTAAAACTTGAATAGCCAAAATAACAGCCTGTGGAGCTTTTAAAATTAGCCAACAGGGAAAATATGTTTACCTTTGTACTACATCTAAGGCTAAAGCCATTGTCGGCGTCAATTAAAGCCATTCTGTGACGCGTGTGGTTCCACTTTTCAGCTTGAATATTTTATGTTTCTTTTTTTGCAACACATAAACTCATGTACCTGCTTGTAAATTTACAAATGTTGCTTTGTTGACAACATTCGGCCAGCGGTGTCAGCGTGACTGTTTTGAAAAGCACACCTTTGTCTAATATTTGCGCATTTTTGCATATGCTAATGCCATTGATATCTTTAAATGCATGGTTTTTGACATTGTACAAACAGTTTAGGATTGCACTTGAATTTTTTACTAGCTAAAGTAAAACAAATGCAATGCAGGCTGATCGATTAACAATTAACTGATGAGCTGATGAGAATAATAACCTTATAAGCTTAAGACAATGACCACTTATCGATGGCGACAACAAAAGCATCGATTTTCTGAACAAATGGTAATATCTTAGCAGCAATGCTTAGATATTTTTTTCCACCCTCTTTTACAAAACGAAGTTCATCTTAGTTTATTTTTTCCACCTATCCCATGTTCATTCCATTGAGACCATCTAAAATGAATTGAACTCCCCGTTCTCCGATCATGACTGAAGCTGCGTGAGTATTGGCATTGGCCAGTTCAGGAATGACCGAGGAGTCGATGACTCGCAGCTGGTTGATGCCCCTAACTCGAAGCTGTGGATCGACGACGGTGTCAGTTCGGTCTGCGGAGCCCATGCGACAGGCGCCCCCAGGGTGGAGGGCACTGTCGGCCACCTGGCGAATGATACAGCGCACGTAGCTGTCACACTTCCACAGTGGCACATCGGCGCAGAATGAACAGCCCGGAATGGGCCGCGGGAAGATGGTGGCGTAGTTAGGGAAGTCTCCCGTCATCGTCATGTAGAAGAGCATCTTGGTCATGTTCACGAGCGCCTCCATGTCACGCTGATCACTGAGGTACTGCGGGTCGATGAGTGGCGCTGCGGTGGGATCGGTAGAGGCCAGTCGAATGGTGCCTCGACTGTAGGTGCGGTAAACGGCAGAGGTGATCAGTAAGTACTGCTTTCCGAGGTAGGGCCGCCAAAAGTCAGCCCACTGTGACTGGTACTGCGGTCCGTAACCGGCTAAGATTGTGCTTTCATTTTGTGCGACATTGTACGTGTTGGTGTCGATGACCGCATTAGGCCAGTTGGGATCATCATTGCCGCTGGTGCTGAAAAAGGTAATAGAATTGGGCAGCTCTGTCAGGCGGCCTGTGTTTTGCACGTAAAAGCTGTAGAACTGCTGCACAGTCGGACCAATGGCCTCATTGATCAAGGAGGTGTTCTTCACCTCGTAGTAATGATGTATGAAAACGTGGTCTTGGAAGTTGTTGCCCACCGGCAGGTCAGCCACAACTGGAATGCCAAAGGACTGCAGGTGGTCACGAGGCCCAATGCCCGACAGTAGCAAAAGTTGTGGTGAAGCGATGCAACCGGCAGAAACAATGACTTCTCTGCTGGCTCTTACTGTATTAGTGACGCCATTTCGCCTAAACTCCACACCAGTTGCTGTTGGGTTTCCGCCGCCCATTGCATTGCTGAAGAGAATCCTAGTCACCAGAGAGTTGCCCATTATGTGCAAGTTATTGGGATATGGATTTGGATCAATATAGGCGTTTCCAGTGCCGGATCGAATGCCGTTCTTCACCGTTAACTCGTAGATCATTGTTCCTAGTTGGTTGGCTCCATTTATGTCTAGCGTGGGAATACCAAATGAGTTCATCTGCTTTTGAAATACAAACAAAATTGGATCGGGCACAGGCATCGGAGAGACACCCATAGGACCAGAGGTGCCGTGATAGCCATAATTTTGAGAAACGATCTTCGGTGAGGTGTTATTTTCAGAGCGAATAAAGTAAGGCAAAACAGAGTTGTAGTCCCAGCCTGTGGCGCCGTACGTCCTCGCCCAGTTATCATAGCTTCTACGGTTTCCTCGATTGTAAAGCATCCACTAAAAAAATATTATTACTACATTTGCATGAGTATACAACAAACAAAACTGACATTTATTGACGATGTTCCTCCAATAACTTTTCCTGAAAAGATTTTAAAATTCGTTAAAATTTTTGCTTAGTTTATCTTTAAAATATAGTTATGTTAGTGATTAAAATACCTTTAGGTTGATGAATGCGTGCGTTCGGAAAACCTTGTCCTATATTTGCCTGTGGAACAGTAGAGTACTGCCAATCGACTTCAGTGTTGATTAAAGCAGGGGTCAAAGCTGGTGCATCGGTGATTGATGTCTGAGGACCGCCTGCTTCCAGTAGGAGGACACGCAGGTTGGGATTGGCCGCCAGTCGATTGGCCACAACTGCCCCTGCACTTCCTGTTTCAAATTACATTCAGTTAGTTTTCACATCATCGGAAACAAATATTGCCTGTCTAACCTGAGCCAATGACAATGTAGTCATATGAAGGGTCAAAAGTTGTTCGATTTACATTTTGGTTGTGTGCGATTTGTCTCTGCAGCGATATTATCGAAATGGTGAGCAGTTGTGTGGACAAACTGACTGTGGTTGACATGATGAGGTGATGTGCTGCCCCAACTTGGTTTTCAAACAAATAGCCCTCATTTTAAACCAGTATTTATACATCAGTTCCATGCTAAGTTTAGTTTGCACTAAACTTAGCCCGCATAAACTTTTAAATGCTGCCACCATGGCCTGCAATCTTTGAGCACTGACCGATAATAAACTGTCACCTTTTGGAGAATTGTAACACTGTTCTCTATTTTTTAATGCTCCACGCATACATGCATGTCATTTTAAGTTTATAGTTTTGAAATCATTTTGAGTATTTTTCTTCCAGTCATAATAATTTTCCTGTGCACAGAAAACTTTTCTAACATTTTTCAGAACTGAACATAAGCAACCCTAAATCTTTACAACTAACATAAACAGTTTAATGATGTAAAAAGAAGCATTCAACTGTCGATTGAATGACTAACATAAACTGTCCCCTTCGTGCTTTTTAGTTTGTCGTTAAAAACATCTAAACCACATGAGCTTCAATGAAAGAAAGTAAAGAGTGAGTTATTGGAGAACCAAAAAAAGTAGTGGTTAGCCTTGTATCTTGATGACAGGATCGGTCTTTCACAGATGTCTTTAGTAAATACTTTTATTGCAGTAATCTGTCGTTTAATTGTCCTAACCTCAGTACTGTTTTTATTTTAGCTAAATTTTTCAGCCATGAAACCTAAAAACATAACTCTTATCCTTTTATCAATTATTATTTGTCTTCTCCTAATTATATTATCTTTTGAGCAAAGCAATGAACTTTTTCCAAAACTGAGACAGCAAAATGTTGCTGAACCTGCTGAAAAATGTACCGACACAACTAGTAGATGTGCAAGCCAGAAAGATTTTACAATAATTAGCATGAGTAAGAGTAAACAACAACTTAGAGGAAAAATTATTCACGAACAAGGCGTCAAGTTGGCACAGTTTCTCGCTGTACCCTATGCAGAGAATCATGTGGTATGTACAGTTTTGTAAATAAAATTCAGAAATAATAAACAATCATTTTCTTGATCAAAGCGCTTTCGCAAAGCTACACCTCCACGAGCTTGGAGCGGTGTTCGAGATGCCACCTTTTGGCCGCCACTGTGCATGCAGAACAAACTTGAGCAGTACGAATACTTGACTTCCTCACTCAACTCCTCACTCAGCGAGCACTGCCTCTACCTAAACATCTGGTCGCCTCATCGTGATCTGTTTCGACACGCAAATAGAGCCAACCAAATACAATCCGCCGATTCTCTTTTACCCGTTATACTGTTTATTCCCGGAGGAGGATTCAACTACATGGGAAGCTCTTACAAGGCATTTTACGGCGGTGTGGTTGCAGCACTTGGCAAGGTCGTCATTGTCACAATCTCCTACCGCCTAGGTGTTTTTGGCTTTTTAAGGCAACCTTCAAGCAGCTTTCATCATTCAAACATAGGACTACTCGATCAAATTGCCGCAATTGAATACGTCAATACGCATATTCACTCTTTTGGCGGTAAGGGAGTTCTTTGCTCAATCATTGTCGCAGCAATTAGTGTACTGTAGTACTGTACAAGTACCCTGCGCTAATTACTAGAAAAATAGTGTAATGTAATACTGATTGTAATACTGGATGTCTCTAAAAGCTACATTGCAATTTAGCAGACATCAAAGGAGAAAATCATTGAAAAAATAACTTTTTTTGTAGTACACACTATAGAGTACTAAACTCTGATTGTCATCCTTTTCCCGTATTGTACAACACAGGTAATGCGGCAAGCATCACCCTACAAGGCCAATCTGCTGGTGCCATTTCCATTGGTTTGCTGATGTTGTCGCCACTCAGCAATCGACTGTTTCAGCGCGTTATCCTCCAGAGTGCTAGTCCGATGATGCCTAAGCAACTGTTTGAAGGGCAACACTACGATCGATTAATGGACATTACAAACTGCACTCAGTTTGCATTAGAAAGTGAAATCGAGTTTAATGAAGATGACAACGAAGAAAAGCGAAGTGGTGAATCCGGAAACAGCTCTACTTACTTAAATGATCTGGAGATTCAGTGTTTGGAAAACATGCCAGCTACAGTTTTGAATAATATTCAAGCCGCAATGGTTGAAGAGAACGCTTTTAGCTTTGGTCCTGCTATTCCTAGTCCACTTTTTCCTGATTTTCCTTTGGAGTTTTTAAAACAAGTTTCAAAAATATCAAAGAAAAGCATTCTTTTAGGTGCAAACCAAAATGAAGGCAAGTAAAAAGAATATTTTCTAGAAAATAACACAAAATATAATTTATAAACAGCTTCCCTATACATGCATCAAGTTTTTCCAGACATATTCCCATTGATTTCCAATCTTAATCTAAGTGTACCTCACATTGAACTAACCATCAAACGATTAGTTAACGGAAATCCTATTTCTGAACGGCAGTTTTCTCGTATTCTGTTTGATCTCTTTGCTCAGAAGAACATTACTACTAACGAACAAATGCTAAAACAGTTTTTAGTGTTTTTAAGTGACTTTACTTTTAAAGGTTAGGATAACTCTCTTTCAAATTACTTTGGTTTAAAATATTATTTTTATATTTTTTAAGGACCTGTACTAAAGTTTGCCAAAACCTGGTCAGAAACCTCTAACAGCGACCAAGTGTTTCTTTACTTGTTTAATCAAAGCGAATCACATTACCCATCTTGGGTTGGTTCATCTCATTGGATAGAAATGGACTTTGTTTTTGGAATTCCACTACAAGAAAAAGAACGGTTTTCCAAAGAAGAACAAGAGCTTAGCTCTCGAATGATTCAAACTTGGACACATTTTGCTAAAACTGGGTAAGCTTCAAAATGCTTTCTTTAATTAAATCAATAGCTAAATTATGTCTATTTAATTTAGTGAAATGATGTCTCAACTTGGTCTTGGCTGGCCTAGTTTCTCCCCAGCCACTGGGACGCACATGGTTTTACAGTCATCCACAGCATCACTTGGCTCTAATCTTGATATGGAGTACTATTCCCTGTTTGAACTATTGTACGAAACGTCTTAACCTTTTTTATGTACATAAAATTACTTTTGCAATCAACATTGCTGAAAAAATTTTACACAATGAAAAAAAGTACTACAACTGTATTAGAATGTAAATTGTAATTATCGGCTTTCAAATGTTGCCAGCTAGAACTAAGTCATAATGACCCACTAATCACTAATCAGTAATGCACATTTCACTACCACATAATGAAGTGTGAGCAAGTCTGTCCTTTGACATTGACTGGAGATTTGTTGTCACCTGTTCAGGTACGCGTACTGCTGCTAATCATCCCAATGAAAGGCACCTTTGCTCGATTGGCAGATGGCAGAGCTACTAATTGATAGACTTTTTCCATGAGTTGGCAATACCTAACCAGGCGTTGAAATACAATTAACATTGGCATAGTTCATCATTACTACATTTATAAGGCGGAAGTGAAATCTGTCATAATTTTAGGACACAAGACAAAATAAGGCTTTTTCAATCCACTTACAACTAGTTTACTTAAAAACTTCAAACGGTAAAAAAGTATACATTTTAGTTTGCTAAATTGGTAAAAGTGCACTTGGTGCACAGAGTCTAGATCAGGTAATCGATGACTGAGATTCCAGCAGTGTCAATTGTGCGGCAATGACATTCTCAAATGCTGTCTCAATTTGCATGTCACCGTGTCAGCCCTCTGTGTACCACCGTCATATTCAGTGTCAATTACTTAGCTAGCTTTCAATGGCTGACTACTGCTGTTTATCACATCGTCGCACTGAATTTTTGCCGATGTCATCACAATGCAGTTGTTTCGATTCTCTCTTTCTTTTCTAAGCCATTTCTTTGTCAACAAAAATTAAAAGGGGTATAAATTGATTAACACAAATGAATTGGCTGAAAATGATGTTTTCGGTAAAACTCATATACATTTTTCATTGTTGTAATTGACATCACTGAAAGTGTGATAATTCGATTTTCCTAAACAACTGAACAAAAATCATTTATCTGTGTAAATGTGCATTATTTTAAATGCAATTTTGAAATTATTTTACTGACCAAGTTACCTTAACATTTAACTCCTCAACGCCTGCAATAATGCCTAAAAACAAAAAGGTAAAAAGTGGTTGAACCGAAAGTGCAAACAACGTAACAGTAGCAAATACAATTTATCTCTTGTAACAGCACAAAAGCAGCGATCTCAATGCAAACCTTTCCAAGCCAAACTCGACTACAAATGGACAAAAAAGTAAGACTAAAAAGAAACCGCAGAAGCGGGACATTGAGAGTCTCAAGTCGGAACTGGAAATGGACGAGCATCGCATCTCATTATCCGAACTGTGCAATAGGTTACAAACTAATCTTGAAAATGTAAATATTATCCCGTCACTATGCTATGTCCTAAAGTTACCATCTTTCAATTACTTTTCCAAAAGGGTCTCAATCCAACATTGGCCAAGCAGATCCTCCTTCGAGACGGGCCGAATGCAATCACGCCTCCTAAAACGACGCCTGAGTGGGTCCGCTTTCTACAGAACTTGTTCGGTTGGTTCAATATGCTACTGTGGATTGGTGCCGTTCTATGCTACGGCTGTTACATCGTCGAGTACCTCACTCTAGAATATGTCAAGCCTGATAATGTAAGGCATTGAAGGGGCTTGGCCAAAAAGATGTAATGCCAAAACATTTATTTTCCAACTGTAGCTCTACCTTGGCACTGCCCTAGCTCTAGTCGTATCCATATCGGGAATATTTTCCTACTACCAGGAATCAAAGAGTGAAAACATTATGAACTCGTTCAAGAATCTAATTCCCAAAACTTGTACCGTCGTCCGAGCAGGACAAAAACTTACCAGTCCAGTTGAAGAGCTTGTTGTCGGTGATCTGGTAGAGATCAAGGGAGGTGATCAAGTGCCAGCTGATATACGAATCATCAGTTCTCATGGGCTCAAGGTGGACAACTCTTCGCTGACAGGCGAATCGGAGCCGCAAAGTCGTATTCCGGCTTGCACTAATCCAAACCCACTTGAAACAAAGAACTTGGCCTTCTTTTCAACAAACTGCGTTGAAGGTAAGCAAATTGAAATAGTGTGATTGCATTGGCCAAATACTTATTTTTTGTTTTGAAAAAATAGGTGCAGGCAAAGGCATTGTGATTCGAGTAGGCGACAATACTTCGATGGGCCGAATCGCCATTCTAGCTTCTGGTCTTGAATCAAATCCGACACCACTTTCACAGGACATTCATCACTTTATCAGCATCATCACATATGTTTCGGTGTTCTTCGGCGTTGCTTTCGGAGGTAAACACTGTCAACAACAAACGTTAAACGAATGTGTTGAACATGTAAACATCTTCTTCAACAGTGAGCGCGTATTTTCTGGTCGGTTTTGGCTTTCTCAACTCCTGCATTCTGGTCATCAGTCTAATTGTTGCCCAAGTTCCGGAAGGCCTTCTGCCCACTATGACTGTTGTTCTGACACTAACAGCCAAGGTAAACAGAACCTTTTATACACAGCGCTCAATGCTGATTGAATTGCCTTCTTGCAGCGTATGGCCAACAAAAACTGCTTAGTGAAGAACCTTGAAGCAGTAGAAACATTGGGATCGACTTCAACTATCTGCACAGACAAAACGGGCACGTTGACGCAGAACAAAATGACCGTTTCGCATTTGTGGTACAATCAAAACATTGTGGATGCGGATAACCTGATTTCTCGCAGCGACAATCAAAAAGTGGATACGGACTCTGTTTCATTCAAGTCCCTGATACGAGTTTGCGCTGTCTGCAGTAAAGCTGAGTTCACACAAGGCCAGGAAAACATTCCCACACTGAAAAAGTATGAAGTTTAACCCTTGAAACCAGCTTGATTTAATCTGATGTTTTCCGCAGGGAAGCCATTGGTGATGCTTCGGAGATTGCCATTCTCAGGTTCACAGAAATCATGATTGGTTCAGTTGCTGCCTACCGCCAACGAATGCCCAAAGTGTTCGAGGTTCCTTTTAATTCAGTGAACAAATACAGCCTGACCATAAACGAGTCAAAGCCTGACTCTGGTCATTGGCTGTGCATGAAAGGCGCACCTGAGAGAATCCTCGAACGCTGCTCAACAACACTTGTCAATGGCAAAGAGATGCCTCTTGATGACAAGCTTAAAGCACAGTTCCAGGAGGCGTACGAAGAACTTGGAGGAATGGGTGAACGCGTCATTGGCTTGTGTGACAAGTTTTTAAAGAAGGACCAATTTCCATTTGACTACCCCTTCAATGCTGACGAGGAGAACTTTCCGACTAAAGATCTTCGATTTTTGGGCATCATTTCGATGATTGACCCTCCTCGCCCGAGTGTACCTGATGCAGTGGCCAAGTGTCGCTCGGCAGGCATCAAGGTCATCATGGTCACCGGTGATCACCCAATCACTGCGTCAGCAATTGCTCGAGCTGTTGGAATCATCTCAGAGCAGAATGAGACACCACAAGAAGTCGCAAAAAGACTGAACATTTCCATTTCTGACGTTGATCACAGGTATGTGCTACTTCATTTTTCTCTCTTGCAGTGCAAAATAAATTTACATTTTGTTTGTAGCATGTCTAAAGCGATTGTGATAAATGGAAACGAGCTAAAGGAGTACACCGATGAAGATTTAGATTCAGTGCTAAAAAATTTCGACGAGATTGTATTTGCACGCACTTCCCCACAGCAGAAGCTTATCATTGTTACTGGCTGCCAACGTGCTGGTAAATATTGTTTGTTTGTTTGGTTTAATGTTGAAATTGACAAAGCACTTTCATTTCAGGTGCAATTGTGGCTGTGACAGGAGATGGTGTAAACGACTCGCCAGCGCTGAAGAAGGCTGATATTGGCATTGCAATGGGCATCACAGGCTCGGACGTGAGCAAACAAGCGGCAGATATGATTCTCCTTGATGACAACTTTGCCTCTATTGAAACGGGCGTCGAGGAAGGTCGTGTCATCTTTGATAATCTCAAAAAGTCAATTTGCTATACACTGTCGTCAAAAGTTCCTGAAATGAGCCCTTACGTATAAACTTGTTTTAGCCGTTATCTCATTTTATTCATTTTAGCATTTAATTCTTGCAGGTATTGTACTTTTTCCTGGACATTCCACTTGCTCTTGGTCCAATTTACATTCGTAAGTTTCCCAACTGGTCTACTGCCTTACAATTTCCACTAACAACTATTAATTTTAGTTTGCATTGACTTTGGAACTGACTTGATTCCTGCCATTAGTTTGGCATACGAGCACGCCGAATCAGATATTATGAAGCGAAAACCGAGAAATCCCAAAGTTGATCGCCTAGTGACAGACAAGTAAGTGATGTTAAGCCGATTATGAATAGTTGAAAACTTCGATTTTGTTGTTTTTTTCTTTAAACAGACTAATATCACTATCTTACGGACAGCTGGGCATGATTGAAGCATTTGCTGCCTTCTTCACCTATCTCGTAATCATGAGTGAAAATGGCTTTTTCCCTATGCGATTGCTTTGGATAAGACGCGAGTGGGACTCTAAAGCAGTGCCTGACGTGGAGGACTCATTCGGACAAGAATGGACGTATGCCCAGCGAAAGAAGCTGGAGTATACCACCAACACTGCTTTTTTTGCCTCTGTAGTTCTCACTAAATTTGCAGCTCTGTTGGTGTGCAAAACGAGAAAGCTGTCACTCTTCCAGCAGGGCATGAAGTAAGTTCAAGGCTCATTCATTGAGGCAGATTTTTAATTTTTTTATTTATAGAAACAATGTGCTCACCTTTTCAATGGTTTTCGAGCTTGGTTTGGTTCTCTTTCTCTCGTACACGCCTGGATTGGACAAAGGACTCAATATGCAGCCACTCAAGTATGAAGAACTTAATTTTTAATTTTATTTTATTACTGAACTAACAATATTTTGATTTGCGTTGCAGGGTTTTTTGGTGGTTCACTTCGATTCCTTTCATGCTCTGGATGCTCATTCACTGCGAAATACAAAAGTTCGCCATTCGCCGAAACAAAGGAGGCTGGGCGGAGAAGGAGTTTTACTACTAACCGACATCGTTATGCAAAACATGCTTCCATCAGTTGTATATATTTAGAATTAAAAATCAACTTTTTAGAAATGTTAGTTTTTATTGGTAATGAGAATAATGTTTATGTATTAATAAATAGTAAAGACAAAATAAATACAATCAATGGCTGATGAGACGAGTTAAGGGTGAAATTAGAGTTGAAGTGAGCAGAGGGAAGGCACACACAACCACAGACTATTATTTTGGTTCAGTGTGCCCTAGTTGGGCGCAAGTTGTACTTAGAGGCTGTTTTAGAGTGAAGCATCTCCCTTCCGTTGCAGTGGCTCTCGGTCAGAGGAGCGCGTCTTCGGTGGGCGCTTTCGCTTGAAGAAACCTAGCTTCCACAGTGCCAGCGCCAGAGCGGCGAGAATGAGCAAACCGACGAGAATGGCGGCGAGGATGAGCCACCAGGGAATGGGCTCACCGCGATCCATTCCGGTCAGGTAGACCCGTGTGGCAATAGTGCGCACTTCGGGCTGAAGTAGTCGACGACTGACATCATATGGCAGTGCTGTCACCATGGCGATCAACTTTGAGGAGATCTGAAATTCATCCAGTTCTACTAGGTGAATGTTTTCCTTCCAGAAGCGAGAGCGAATGGTGAAGCTGACTGATTCATTCGTTTCGAGGTCTTGAATGCCGCACTCGATGCGCGTACAATTGGTGGAGCCACACGACTAAAGAGGGAGAGACAAAGTGTCAGTCGAGTATTTTCTGCATCCTCATTTGCTACCTACCCTGGTCAGTTGAAGATACTGTGAGTTCAGTTCAGTGTCCTCAGTCAGAGCAGCTGATGGGCCTCGAAGTTGAGCTCTGTTGATGGCACGTGTTGGTCGATTCAGGTGGTATGAAGATGACTTGCGAGTCTGTGACATTCCCAAGTTATTAGCATTTGGAAGTATTTGCATAAAGAAGAACTCACCTTTAGTCTCAAAGGATTTAAATCGTCAAGGGTGATAGTTCTGCAGAAACCTTTGTTAGGTTTGCCATGAACTATCACTTGGTCGACCAGGTACAACAGAAAGTTCCCTCTCAAGTCTCTTGTAGGCCATAAGATGGTTATTTCCGCCTTGCTTATGGTAGTTGGGCCTTTATTTTGTACAGTGTAAAGGTGACTGATCTCCTTTCCAATGTCTTCCAGGGTTTGAGGTGCACTAAACTGCGCGCTACTTTCCAGTGTGGTGTAGTTGTAGGAGATAACTTCTGGCTCTGAAACGCCAAAAGTGCCCAGTTCTACTTCAACGCGAAGTGGAATGCCAATTTCATATTGATTATTGCCCAGTGTGCCTTCATCCTCAGAATTGGCACTCGTCACGTTCATCAGGAAGACATAGTTGGGCGTGGTGGCTGAATTCACTTTGGCAGGCTCCATGATTACCACAAGATCGACCTGAGAAAGTAGAAAGTAGGTAAACATTTTAATGGCTATTTTTGTCTTTGTTTTGTACCCTTTTGTTTGCTTTGAGTGGATTTCCAATGTCACAGACAAGATCATTTGCTCCAGTTATCTCGGGTTTAGCGCCATGGCAAACAATCTCAGGCTGTTGGAAGATAAAAATTGCGTTATTGATTTTGTTTTTTGCACTATTTTATCTCACATTGTGTGCCGATTTATTAGTTCGGATATACTGAACATCATAAGGCATTCGCATGTAGAACATCGTTTCGTAAGAGTCCTCTCCACGATTTTTCACTGTGATTGACATTTCCAACTTCTTTCGGCTGCCCACAACATACTCATCGACATTTCTAAGCAAATATCATTAGACCAACAATATTTTAGGCAAACTTAAGAACACTTACAGTCTGGCAGTCAGTTCCAGGTCTGGTTTGCAAATGTTGTCTCGACCACAGTTTTTGCGAATGCCCAGTTGTTTGCTCAAAAAACTGGGTTTCACCTTGTTGAGCACTGGCATCAGTTGCGAACTGATCTCCCCCGTGCTCATATCAAATCGAGGACCGTCATGAGGCAGCCAGTACTCAAGTGTGATATTCACCGGTGTTAGTTTGTCTCTCACTGATCCCTGTAAGAAAATGTAGCCTGTTAGGTTCTTTAAAAGCCGCCAAGTTGTTATGCTTACAATGAGGTAGGCCGGTCTATCTTTGCACCAGTTTTGTCCTTTGCTCAGTGTGATGGTCAGCTCCTCTTCATTTTCGCGTTCCTTGTGAACGAAAAATAGACGCGGTGATGAAGATGTACTGGCGTCTAGAATAGTACGGTAGTGGAAATCTGTGTGAGGGTACATTGAAAAAGGTTAGATTTATTGGCTAAAAATAATAGTCAAGTTAACACTTACTGAGCCGATTGTCAACACCGATGCCATCATAGGCAAGGCACACTTTAACCGTAACACAGTAAGCTCTACTGTTATCACTTAGTGTGCAATCACGATCTTCCAAGTTAATACTGTCCTTTGAGGTACTCAGAACGGCGGTCACATTGACAACTGGTCGTGCCCGAAGCATTACAACGCGATCCGATGAATAGGCGCCCACCAGTAGATCATTGTAGTTGTTCTCGTCCATGTCCAGTCCACCGGAGAGACTCCAGCCAAAGGTGAGAATATTGTCGTCTCGTACATCCTCCGCATAGATGATCTGAGAATAGTCGAGGATGAGACCGGCTTTGGAGCCGAGCAGCACATAGACCGCTCCTCTTGATCGGGGCCCATCGTAGGGGGCACCCACGGCAATGTCGTCAAAGCCATCCTTGTTAGTATCACCCAGTGTGGCAACTGATAGACCAAAACGACCTCGACTGGTTTTACCACTGACATGTCCGCTTTTTGCATTTATCTTGAACTGATGCTAAAGAAGAAAAACAAACAAACGCAAATGTTATCTTTTGAAATCTTATAACATTATTGTGAACTCGTTTACACTTACATCACGTGTTTGCAGTGCAACATACACTCGTCCTTTTTCGTAACTCGAGTCCTTTTCAACTGGCGATGAGTACAGTGGCGCGCCAATGATGATATCATCGAAACTGTGTGCAATAAGTTGAATGAAACACTCGAATGCTGTTTATGCGGAAAAAAGTGAAACAGTAGAAGACTCACCCATCTCCGTTGACGTCGGCAGTGGCCAAGGAGTAGCCAAAGTATTCGCCCATTTGCTGCCCAGTAATGTTGGCCACATTTCCCAGAGCTGCAGTAAAGATGACCACCTTTCCGGTGTAGTTGCTTCCCTTTGGCATGCCAACTGCTACATCGTAGTCGGCTGAAGAGGAGAAGTGTCCCACAGTGACCGAGTACCCTGAATGAAGTGAATATTGGTGTCAATTCGTAGCTTGAAAAGTGACCCTTTGTTTAAACTTTACCCAGAAAGCTGTCATCATCTTGGGAAGGCGCCTTGTTGGTCGCCACTGAGGTCATCTGTTCTAGATCGTGCGAGAAAGTCTGCCCTTGCCAGTACCAGCTTCCTGGAGCTCCAACGAAAAGCTGCTTTCCGTCCTTGCTCACCGCGGCACTCATGCCTGCCTGACAGGAGCCCTGTCGGTGGTAGCCCCAGTTGCCGTTTCGGCATGGCGAGTACTGAAAGAAGCCAGTGAATGACCCTCTGGACACCCAACACGTGCCGATTGGGTCTCGTCGGTTGAGACTGGTGGTGAAGTAGACAAAGCGCGGCGCACAGGCCACGATCGGCCCTTCTGCGGTGCTGTGAAGAGTGGCGCCAAACCACTGGTGTGATTTTTCATCCTCTACGTAGTCCTTTCCTTTGATCTTAATCTCCGAAGGGCCAGTGCGGTCGAATGCAATCTGCTGACAGGAGTTGACTGAGTCCACCGAGCATCGGTACACTGCACCACCACGGTCCACATGAGGTTGATCGGTGTTTGCTGTTGGTGCACCCACCAATAACCTAGACAAGCACACATGTTACTTGGTGACTCTGTCAATTGAGGAAACGGCCTATGTGTTTGCTGCTATTTGACATTAATCAGTCAAGTGATGGATGGATTAATTGGTTAATTGATACTTGTCATTTCTTGCCTGCCTGCTAACTGGTGCTTTTCAATTAATACAAATTATATTGAATCTAACAAAAAATGTTGGTAACTTTTATAATTAATTTCTAATTTTAGCTGCGCAATTGTTTTTGTAAATAAATAAACGAAAAAATGTTTTCATGCAAGAGAAAAACACCTTTATTAGCTTCCGTCTGTCACGGTAACCTGCTTTTCGGCAGACGCTGTTTTGGCAATCACAATTCCTCTTGTAGAGAATTTGTTTTTGTTTCATACTCTAAAAGGCTATTTTGTCTGATGTCTCTGTCTATTTGAAGAAAAAAGTGGAGCGCTCTCCGCAAACTTTGCTTCTAATTTGAGACCTCATCGCGCGGCAGTGAGCATTATGAATTGCTAAGCGCCCCTTCTCCTGAATCGGCCTTATGAACCGCCGAGCACTGTCTCGACTCACTTCTCCCACTTTGTGATTGGCTTTTTCTGCATCATGTATTTCTAGCTAGCTTGAAACTTATTCCTAGGCTGATCTACTTGCAATTGTCGCCGTCTGTACTCTTGGTGTGCGTAGGTGCTGGCACCCCGGCACTGTCACCCACCACCACCACAACTTATAGGCAATCTGGTGATGCACTTTTGGTAGCACTCCAACTGGCTGTCTTTTCCTGCAAACCGGCGTTTGTCACTGTGCCAACAGTGCCTACACCAACTTCTTGAACAGACGATGCTTGCAGAGTGCTCAGTGTCACCAGAACAGTAGAGCCTTTTCCTCATTTCAAAAGATCATCTTTTTGTTCAGTTTGTTGCATCAAACTTCTTCCTGTGTACCTTGTATCCTCATTCAATAAATCAAGTTACTAGAGTAGACAGCGACACTGACAAGGACCTAGATTGCCACCGCTGCATATTTTTTAGTTTAGTACTTGGCACACTAAGAAACGTCATGTTGTGAGGACGAGAATCAATGGTGACACACAGTCATTCGAGAGGTATTGCCCCAGAATGATCAGTTCAGTTGCAAATTGATGGCAAATGTGCTTGCACAGGCAGTGCACAAAGTTACCATGAACTCTCTCAAACACGCACTTGCTAATGTCCCATGCCTTGGTTTGCTCATTTACTAGTTCGGTGTCAAATATCGCCAGCCATATATCTCCAGACTGTCTTCTCTAAGAAAATGTGTTTATCTTACAGCTCAGCTCATTTTAAGATCATCAGACTAGCCGCTGGCTACTGCTTAGAGGGTACCACTGAACACACACACACACATGCAGAGAAAAAGGGAAAAGGCAAGAGAGGGGATGACTGCCCAGGCACATCTGGACAACATGTGTCGGCGCGCACTGTGCACTGGTTCTCGTTTGTATGCACAGAATGTGCTTTGAATGGAACATTGACTAGAGGGGAACTGACAATGTCTGTGCTGTCCGTTCATGAACTGGCCACGGCTGAAGAGTACCATTGGGATCAGCTCTAATTGACACTGACTGCTCATCAGTTCAGTGCAGGCTAATGCAAGTGCATTTCTGGTGTCGACATTTTGGTGAACGCCGCTAATTTGTTCTATTTTATCACAATTTCAAATTATTAAAAGCACATTTGTCTAAACGGAGTTTGAGAAAAAACATTTATAATGAGTTTTATTAATTGACCAAACTGATAGACTGCCCTTTAGACTAAAGCATAATTGTTGTGTATCAACGCTGTCACTTTCTGATTAGATATCTCACTGTTGAAGCATTTTTGTTTCTATTCAATGACAACATTTTTCTTGTAAATATCAGAAGCTGATTTGTGAGTGACATTAGTGATAGCATGTTCACTTACCAGCTCACATTGCGGTCTTTGTGAAGAGATACTGAAAAACCAAAGTTGGTGTTGGGTGGGCCTCGTTGAACGAGTGCTGTTAAAGGGTCCAAATTAAAACTGTTTGTCGATGGTGCTTGTAAAAGGAAGAGTAAAGTGCAAAGGACACCAATGAAAAAACAAAAATAAACGGACTCAAACGTCCTCCAAATCCGTGAAATAGTCATGCTGAATAACTGGCACTGGGGATGAGAAAATGAGCAAAATGAAAAAGCATTTAAAACAGTGTAAAAGGGCAGAAAAAAATGTTGGTCCGATGAGACAAAACTGTTGAAAAAAGTTGCTTGACTAAGCTAGAGCGTTTGGAACGCAAGCTGACTCGTCAGCATCCGGTTAGGTATGCTGGTGCAAACGATCACTGGTGCACTGTGCACGATTTCACAAAGCCGTTGCAAGTGAAGGCAACATAGTCTTCGCAGATATTCTCATTTGTGGATGAAACACTCTGCTCTCCTCTGCGGCCGATTCACCTCGTCGTGCTGAACAAAATGCGCTAAGCCATTGAGAGGTTAGCGTTGAGGCTGCCACTGCCGGTGCCGCTGTCGGGTTTCAGTGAAGTGCTGCGGTGAAATCTAAATTAAGAATGGCGCCAGTAGAGAGAATCGACGTGTTGCTGGCACAGAATCGGGAGTAGGATGTGTTGGGTGGCGGGTAGTGGCTGCCACTGATGCTGCCAGTGGCGCTGGTGCTGGAGCTGGTGCAGCCAGCAGAGAGCAGTGTCGGCGGAGGTCTGCAAAGGCAGTGACCGATTTGGTGAGTCTCTGAAATGCTTACTGATGGGCATCGATTAGTCGTTCACTGGTGGTGGTACTGACTGCTGTCACTGTCAGTGCTTCCAGTGCAATGCATATCACTTTGCATGTCTGCGATTATTCGCCGACTGGTCGTCTTTGCGATCGATTGGCCACATGCTCTGCCAGACTGCCTCAATCTTCTTTCTTACTCTCTCTTACTCTCTTTCATCCTTTCGGGTAACGGCAACAGTCGTCGTAACATTTCTTCGACCATCTCCGTCTGTTCGTCTTCTCTTGCCATGCGCTGGCCACTACTCACCGAAGAAGAAGGAGGAGGCTCAGCGGAACAGTTGGCCACTGTTTGCCTGCAGTTGAGCAACACGGCAAGCAGAAGACTTTTTTTAAGAAAATAACATGTGAACAGTTAAGCCGGCTTTTTCAAACAGCTATTGCATAGTCAACTTCTAATGATGATTCACAATTCAATCACTATTTTGCAATAATGAAAATTCTGTCAAGAACACCTTTTATGGTAAAAAATAGAGAATTTTGTTAATCGACATTTTACCAATTTCCCTACTGTTTAATATGTTTTTGAGTCCATTATCTGTTGCTGACTAGAGCGAAAAAAGATGTTTTCCTCCCATTTTAGCCAAAAATCACTAAAAAGGAAGCCGATCGTTTACAGTACCATCCTTTGAGTGAATCAGCTTGTTGAGATAAAGTAGTCAGAGTGCAAATAATAGGAGTTAGTATACAATGTGCGGTAGTGTGCGGTTATGCCATACTAATTGGTCACGTCGTATTCGCCACTGCACCTGTGCGCCTGTTTCATGCTGACCCGCAATGGCGGCACTCTTTCACTGCTGCTGCTGCTGCCTACTGGAACACCTGTCCTTCGCTAAATATAGCCAATCGATGGCAATGATGCGTTTGTGAGTGCTGTGTGTGTGCTTGTTTGTGCCATCTTTACAGTTCCGCAGAACCAAATGAAAGGAACAGGAGAGTATCTCTATGTACTCTCTGGTCAAACTCGTGCGACAAACTTGTGCGAAGAGCAAACAAAGGAGCAATGGACAAACAAACGAAACTGCCGTCGCACCAAACATGGCAAGTGAAAGTGAGTTTGTGGTCTGGGTATGACAACTATTTATTGTTTATTTTGTGGCGCCAATGTGAGCAGTGCTGCAGGAAGGAAAGGGACACACATTCATTGTCAACTTGGCCGCGCCTGCACAGTCCAAGCTGGCACCATTTTCAGTAGGCGTGTGTTTGTACGTGCGATTAGTGGTGATAACAGATTGAAAAATGCCACTGTGGTGCACTATGGTGAGCTTATGACACCCTTCCCACGTTGCAGTGTTGTGTCCATCATCCTTACTGTCAGTCATCGATTGATTGCAGGCAGTGACTGTCAGTCGTCAGCTAGCTTCTTCTTTTCGATTTCGAGCTATTTCCGCCAGTCTCCTTTGTTGGCCTTGTTCGTCCTTTTCGTTTCACTTGTTCGTGCCGAATTGCCTGTTGCAGTAGGACTCGTTCACATGGATACTTAATCTTACACTGCCCACCGTGACTTCGCCCGTACTTGGCAGATTTTTTTAATCGCTTTTTTATTTTAGTCGAAATAAATTCATTATGTAGAAGGTGAGCTAGTATTCTGTTGGAATGAGTAGATAGTATAAATAAACAAATTTATAAACAATCTATACTCACATCGAAGTGACTGCTCTCTCCAGTTTGGATGCATTGGCATTGTGTATGTCTGAGAATTCACAGGACAACTGCTCCAGACATCGATCAGAAGGAAGGAAAAGTCCATCGCATTCGAGAAAGCTGGCCACCGCACTGGTAGCTAACTTCTCATCAGGCTTTACTTTGTGCAAATATTCCAAAAGAATCTACACAAACGTACAATTAAATTAGAGTTTTAGTAATTAATCAAGCACCTAATTTTTAGCTTGCCTTTGCCTCCTCTAGCCTCTTATCAGGTACATTGGGAGCTGTCCAATTTGGTTCTGGTCGAGTGAGTGTTCCATTAAATGGCACACCTACCCAGTCACTACTGCTGCCATTCACTGCCTGTCGTTTTCTTCTTCGACCAGCCACTGTTGTTGCGGTGATGGGGATGACAACTGGAGTTAGCAGGTAGGAAAGCACTGGTGTCAACATTAAAGGCAGTGAAGCAAGGAGAAGGCCTTTCGCTGTGATTCCCTTCAGTAGAGCCACTGGTGCCATGGTTGCAAATCATTTAGATTAATTGAGGAATTGTAGGGTCAAATCAATTCAGGTTAAATACCTTTTTTTAACTTGGCGAGAATGATCGAAGTAGCTGACGGTTCCTCGTGGTATGAACTTTCATAGGGCACATAGGAAACTCGATGAGGCCGTTCGTGCATCATCGGCGACTCAACGCTGTCATACTCAATGTTGGATGGTGCTTTGCTATACCGAGTATTACCTCCTCCACCGGCACCTCCACTGGCGGCAGCTGCAGCGCTGTCCTCACCATTCTGACCATAGTAGTATTGTCCTCGAAACTCAATCACTTCAGGTTTGTGTATGTAACCGTAGACTGCACTTTCCTTTGAATTTCAGAAATTTCAGTGTCAGAATTAAGTTTTGTTTTGGTTATTAACTATACACGATTTTACCTTTCTCATTTCATAGTCGTCCTCGGTGCCTTCGCCATCCAGATCAGCCTCTTCTCCTCCTTGATCGTCATTTTCTTCATCGCTTGACGCTTCTTCGTAGACAATGTTTGGACGCTTTCGTCGTACAGACACCGTTGATGCAGACATTTTAGGAACAGACTTTACTTTGATCTTTTTCTTTGGTTTCTTTTTAGTTATAGAGTAAGCAGCGACAGGAATAAAAAGTGATGAACTTTTGGGACGATTTAACTGCTGATGTTGGTGTTGGTGCTGTTGATGATGGGTATGATGATACGAATAAGGTTTCCTCATAGGTAATTGACTTTGGATAGAGTTGGTTCGAGATTCAAGAACAGGCTCAGAGTTGCTTTCATTAGCACTGTCCTGATAGGGCTCTACATGAGTCGTATAGGAAGGCTCGGGAGCGTCAATCCTGTGATTGACAATGTTGGGATCAGTGTTGTTGTAGTCTTCAAAGCAAATCTCACTGCTTGGTCTTGAGGAAGGTCTTGCAGGCATTAGACAAACGGACGCTATTGGGGGGTGAATGTTCACCCAAAGCAGGAAAAGCAAGGGCCACAGCGCGGCCATAGCAAGCCACTTTCAGTAAGTTGACTCCTGACGTTGTTGATGCAATGATGATACGACGCTGGTGTTTGATGTCAGACAACTGAATGAGTTCCAGTGAAGAGTCAGGAAGGAAATGAGGAAGCGACAGTTCAGCGAGTCACAGCCTGAATCACTTACCCAAATGTTAGTGCCAATAGCTTACTTGGCTACACGGCTCGCTAGCCATGCGATGCTTGTTCCCTCTCTGCTGGGTTGCCCGCTTGACCTCACCTTCTTTTGCACTTATCATCTCCACCCTGATTCTCACCTCCACCTTATTGACCACTCAATTACCAAGTGCTTGCAAGTTAATCGTAAACTTTTATTTGACATTTGAAGTAATTAAAAAATTGATTAACTAATTATTTTATCATTTTTGATGTTTTTTAAATTTTGTATTGCAATTCAACAAAAATATCTGAAACAAGGTAAAAAATTAGCCGCATTGTATTGTAATGTTGAGTATTTTGGTTTCACTTGACTGAACGCTTTTTGCCACACTAAGTAGTCATATTTTGTAGTTCACAAAGCCTCCAGAGAGTGTCTTCAAAATGCAGCCACCTCTCAATCTAGTGATAACTTGTTAACTGCATTGTTTATTAAATTTAGGTTTATGCCGAACAAGCAGTGGCATACATATTTTAGCGCCCAGTAGTGCACCTTTGTACAGCTCAATTGTGCAGTGCATTTCCCAATGTTCTCAAGTTGCCCTTTATGGCATGTCAGTTTTGGGACAAGGAAATTCGCGGTCGCAGACGGGAATGAAGGATGCCTCGTAAGGCGAACTGCCCAGTGGCACTGTTTTCGAGACAGTGTGATCGTAGCCGAAGAGTGCTGCTCGTTGCAAACGTCGCTTGAAGTTGCTGTCAATGTGAGTATTGCGCAAAAGTGAGTAGATTATTCTGCAGCGCATAAAGAAACAGTTATTACTAATGGACAAATCACAACAAAGGTAATTCACACTTACAGAGCAGCGACGTCTCTCTCTAGTGGTCGAAGTCGGCCATTCTCCATGTCAGCGTAATGGCAGGCTAACCGCTCAAGACAGTGATTTCCCGAAGAGAACATACCACGACAAGCTAAATAACTGGCAATGATCTGGTCATTGTGGTCAGGCCGTCCCGACTGGCGCAGATACTGCTGAACTATGTCAAGCTGAAACAGTTCGGATATTGGGTTCTAGAAAAAGGTAGTACAGGTAAATTCTACCCATAAATGCAAATAATTTCTTACCGAAGATTTCTTATCATTAGATTCGTTTACTTCGTCAAAAAGGGGCAACTCTTTTGCGAATGAAGATCCATTAGAGTGGCCCGACTGATTTAGGTGCGTCTCAAACGGATTGAATTGTTGCGAGGAAGTGTTGCCCAGAAGCAGTGAATCTGCCTCAGTGTGACTGTCCACTTGGTGATTCAGGGGAAGCAATGAGAAACTTCTGCTGGTGCTGCTGCTATTGTTGCTGTTGTGATTGGTTAGTCCAGTGAGCTGACTGAGGACATGATCGTGCTGTTCAGTCAGGTCACGCCGTCGCCGTCGACCGAGACCAGTGAGCCTAAGTGAGTTAGTGCAATTCAATTAGAGTATTATACTGTGTGCAGACAGAGACTGAATACGCACGAGAGCATGGTGGTGAATGAGCTGACAGCCAGACTGCCCAACAGCGGAATGGCAGCCAGGGGAGCGAGAATGGCCAGCAGATCGGGTATGCTCGACTCGTGCTTGCGACGCACTCCCGGCGGTACTACGTGCAGGAGAAAGTGAGTGTTCGGACGGGAGGTCTGTATGGGCAGTGTGTGCTGGTAGTACGGCGATTTGCTGTAGTACGTCGACTGGGGCGTGTAGGGCACCACCAGCTGATGGGGACTCAGCTCAATGTGACTCTCAGGAGATAGCTCATGCGTCTCTTCGATGACCACCTCAGAGTGCTTCGATGGCGGGTATAGGTTTGCTAAGGATCACAGTGAAATAAGGGTTTTCATTCAGTCGTGAAGAACACTGTTGTTGTGAAAAACATACCCGACTCAAATGTTGTAACCGTCTTCGGCTCTGCAGTATGCTCAATCTCGATGATTTTAGCATCAACCAACGGCTCGGCGGTACCAGCTTGCCCAGTGGTTTTTGCCTTGTAAGCGGTAGAAGGGGAGGGAAATGAAGCAAAAAGAGCCAAAGTGGCCACGGAGAAGAGCAACACTCGGTGGTGCATCGTCTGGCTGGTGGTGTGGACTGCTAAAAGACGTAGCATTTCGATTGAGTGTGCCAGTGCGAATGTCGCCACCACAGTCGACGTCGAGGGACAGAGATGGAGGCGAGAGAGTGTGTCCCGTTTGAATCTGCTGACCACATCAGACTGGTAAGACAATGCCATCTCACCAGGTAAAACAATGGCCAGTGTGGCAGTCCAGCCCAGATTAGACTTGTTTGCTGGCTTGACAGATTCGGATTTGTGTGTTTGCTGCTGCAGACAAAGGCAACCTGATAATGAGATTGTGACGAATGGAGGACAGTAGTGACAGCGGTGCTGCTCCAGTCACTGGTCACTGCAGAATCGGTGTCTCCCTGCGCCGAAACGAGGTCAGCAGTGGCATCATTGCTGCAGTGTACGAGTCAACGAACCACAAAATGCCCCAATGCACTGTCAGTGACAGTTAAAATATTCCGGTTGGGCTTTATTTAAATTGGCATTTCTATTTCACTGATAACATTCAGGGAGTTGGAAAACGGGGAAATTGGGCACTGCGTAACATTGGACAGGGAAGGAAATGGGTAATAGCGATTTTGATCATTTCAGGATATAAATTAATGGAATTGGGGAGGAAGGGATCAAAGTAATAAAGGACTTTGGTGCTAATAAGGGACAATTTATCACAACTGGGGTATAAAAGTAAAAGAGCTGAAAATAAAATCACGAAGGGAGAAAATGTGACCTAAAATGGTGATGATGGAGGTGGTGGTGGTGGTGTGACTGGCTGGGTAGTGAGAGGAATAGGACAGTGGGCACTTGGGAAAAGGGGAAAGAGGAGATGAAGGTATGACTATATGAGTTGACTAGATTGCTGCGACTCAGCAAAGAAAAGCAGTTTAGCTGCTTTCCATTAAAGTTTTGGAGCGTTTGAAGGGCTTGCTCGCACGGCGGCGCCCAATTCGTGATGGCTTCTCCTTCTTTTCTTTGTCAGCCGTCTCCTTCGATGGCGACGAGCCATTGGTGGCGCTTGTGCCGGAGCCTGATGAGTTGGCCGCCGCAGCCGCCTCAACTCTTTCTGCCCAGAAGTTGGCGGTGTGTCGCAGGTGAATGAGGTCAGAGCCAGCCAGGTTGAATGCGTGAGGCAGTGTCATTCGCCGGAATCGGTTTGGACTCTCTACCTTTCGAATGTCCACGCTGCTTGGGTCAGCCTACAAGACAGCAATTGAAAGATTAATGAAATTGTTTACCAGTACTTGCCCGAAAGCGTACCTGAAATGCGAGAGCATTCATGATGATGTGGTCAGGCACCACTCCCAACGGATGTACCTCTCTCATGAGAACGGAAGCAGGTATCTTGTAGAACTCGATGCACTCCAGAAAGTTGGCCATGACGTCACGCAAGTCAACAGTGCCGCAGAGGGCGTCACAGGAGCGCTGAGACCAGTGCATCGCCGCCTGGAACTTGGTCAGCTCATCGGCTTTCAGCTCCTCGCGCGAGAGAATCAGTCGAACCACATGCTCCGGAAGCAGGGCAAACGAGCCCAGCGAGAGAACTTCATTTCCGTGCTTGTCTACAAACTCCAGCACTCGCTGCACCAGAGACTTTGTGCACTTGTACTGAATGTACCTCTCTGCTGACGCCAAAATAGAGTTGACCGTGTCCACGGTGATGCAGCAGGTGACGAAACCAATGCACGAGCGTCTCAGCTCTTCCAGACCATAGTAGTCAGCCGCATTCAGCAGTCCTAGATGTGCTTGTCCAGTGAGTTTCTAGTTTACCCTTTGGTGGGGATGCACTTACCTAGCAGAGTCCTCGCCTGCAGCGTCACACAGCCAGTGTGGATGTACTCGATTAGCTGGCGAAAGACGTCCGGCTCGAACTCCTCGATGATCATCGTCTGGTGAGTTTGCACCGTCGGTTGTTGCTGATTGAAGGGCAGTCCATTGAGAATGGGCTCGGAACTGCGCTTCAGAAAAAGTTTCAGCTTTGTGTCACCGGCACGGGACTCTTTACGCTTCGAGGACTTCTTCGGTGGCTCCTCAGGCGGAGGAGCGGTGTTCAGCTGCTGCTGCTTCTGCCCGTAGAGCAGCTTGTGGAAGACTCTGCTGCGAGAGGCAAGCACTGCCTTCACCGCACACACTGGCTCACGTGTCTCCCCTACCAGAAAGGTAATGTCGCACAGTCTGCAAGATAGGTGATGGTAAGTGGGACGAAAAGTGGGCCACTTCAAAGGCAATTCTAACGCGCAGTAAAACTTACTCTGGCATGGAGGCAAGGAACTTCATGTCCTCGGCGAGTCCGGTCCGATTTTCGTACACCGAGTAGTCGACAATGTCTTCGGCCTTGTCAATGTCAAAGTCTAGATCAAAATCGAAAACGCCTATATCGCCTTGTTGTGCAGTGCTTTGTTTGCGTGTTTTGCCAGTACCTGCCCCGATGGCGTCTTTGCCGTCTTTGAAGACCACGTCTTTTGCTTTCTGTCCCAGCTGAAGGCTCGAGGGTGGCTGGAACTTTCGACGCTCTTCAATCTCCTTTGCATGGATCACCAGCTCAGGATCTTCGCCTTCAATGTCTTCCACCTCCTCCTCTTCCTCTTCCTCCTCTTCCTCCTCGACCACAGTCTCCTCGATGGTGACCGAGGAAACTGGCAAACCTAACTCTTCTTCACTTTCCTCTTCGATCTCCACGTCTATTTCGGTGAACGTAATAGTTCGGTGTTCGTTGCTCATTCTGCGGCCCTTCAAAAAGTAACAGCTCTAGGTCAGTTTGCTGCCATTTACATTCAGTTAATTACTACACTTAATTTTAACTGGCTTTGTTAATGCAAAAATCACTGGCGCCTCGGTGAGCACCTTTGGCACCACACCTGTCGTCTGGTGGTGGTTCAGGTGTTGCCTATATAATAGACACTGCTGTGCCGCCACATCCTCTGATGAAGTTGCCACTGGTGACATCGGCTAGGCAAACACTGCACTGGTCTCGGGCACTGGCCAAGGAGGCACACAAAGCTTCCACATACTGAAGGCCAAGCCCAAATCTTGCAGTGCTGTTGCCGGCGAAGCACTGTACGGAGGTACTGCAAAAGCAGACTGGCACTGGGACCACTGCTCTGTCCCACCGACACTGACACACATTCATTTGAGAGAGCAATCACGTTAGGGACACCTTGGCCTCTAACTGCCACCACTACGCTCCAGTGGTACCCATTAACTGTGGCTGCTATTTGCTCTACGCGGGGCGCCATTGGCACGCGCCACTCTCTATATAGACATTCCCTCCTCCATCAGACAGATGAGAATGTGCAACTCACAGAGAGCTTATGTTGGTACTGCTTTGCCTCACTGACTTTTATTGGAATTTACAAGTTCCAGTTTGGAATGTGCCACCAGAGTGTACAGCCTGCCACTAGCAGTACGGAGACTATCAATCGAATAATAAGTGTGTGTGTGTTTCAATGGAAAGCAAATTGATACTCAAACGTTGATTTCTTGCACCTAACAGAATTGTCATGGTATAAGTTAACTAATTCACAAACTGTCAATTGGAATGTTGCACTTGTTTGCTATCAATGGGAATGTGTGATTTAACCGACTATCCATTCCGTAACTCATTCATTCACTCTTTTCAAAGATAATAGTATCTCTAAACTAAGTTTCCAAAAACATTTATTTAATTCAATTTGTGGTCTTCTTTGGTATGCAAAGTAGCACTTGCATCAGCAAACCTGGGTGAACATTCCACAAGACAACTACAGAACAGTCTGTCTATTGAACCGTTCGATAGGCATTCCAGACAATGCATTCCTAATCACGAGTATCTTTTGTTTTGTAAAAAGAAACTGAAACGGAAATGAACTTACTGACAAAGATGAGGTTCGCTGGAGAGAAAAGAGAGCCCGCGAAGAGTTCCAAATGTGGTTCAAGCCAAGGCGCAGAGAGGATTGAAGGTAGGTGAGGTTGTGCTGGGCCAGCTCGATCAGCTGCTGCCTTGATCCTCGTTGCTGGCGATGAGTGAACAAGTGAACAAGTTCGGTGAGATGAGTTTGCTCTGTGCTAATGTTGATGCACCATCAGTGCGCCATCATCACACTTGCCGACACCGCATTCTCTGGCCGCTCTCGCTGATGATCAGCAGTGCACTGGATTGTGGCCCACTTGGTGCTCGCTCAACACGGCGCCACACTCTCCTCCCTACCAGACGTGCAGGCCCAGACTGCACACAGATACACACACTTCCCACCACTAGTACCAATTGGAAAATATCCCAAACATCCCAAGCATCTCTCTTGAGGGCTCCTTCTCTTCCACGGCGGTCTTGGAGCTGACACTGACAGCTGCAGCTGCTGCTTCAGAACCCAACCGGTCTCTGTCGACTAATTTATATAGCAGCTCTCCAGCAGCTCCCGCCAAACCAACTTCATTCCACGACAAGCAGCATTCTCTTCTCTTCTGTCTCAGTGTTGCGCCTGTGGAGCCACGTCTTCGCTGTCATCTCAGCGGCCATATGGCCTCGGGCTATTCAACGCAACATGCCATTTCAAATTCCATTGACATTCTGATGTGATACTGTGCGTTTAGTTCAACTTGTACAGCTGATTTTTGGTTGAAAATGTACATTTTTTATTTTTTTTCTCGTACAGTAACGCCATCTGTCAAAAGCAGCTCAAAAACGTGCGGCGCACGTGGTAAACAATCTTATTTTTTCAACTTTGTGTTCAAATTGTTTACATCAAGATTCCATCATGAACAAAAGAAAATCCAGCTCAGGTACTCCCAATCGACGAGCAGCAGGTGTTGCCAAGCCTGCCAACCCGAATCTGCCAACTATCAAGTTAAGTTATCTGGCGGTTCGAATAATGCGCAAGTTTAAAGATCAGTTTGTCTATCTGAGCAATTGTGCATCTTTAAGAAAACTACTAATTAATCAAGTGATTGAACCTAGAGATAAAGAATTTAAAGTTGTAATAAGCGATGAGGATAGTTGCAGTTTGGTGATTGTTTCATTAAAAGCCGATGAAGAGCAAGTAACAACTGAAACTCTTGATATGAGCAGCCTTTCCCTGTCTGATGATACACCTGCTAAAATCTCCAGGTTTGAATGTTTTAATGTTTGCCTTTTTAGTTACTAATTTTAATTTTATTTTCAGTGATAAAGCTGATAATTTTGTGTATGCTGTCACCGATAAGACGAAAATAATCTTTTCACAAATTGAAAGCGACAAGTTTAAGTCTGATCAGCCTCTAAATGGATATAGCGCTCAAATGAATCTTCTGAAGAAGCTGATTGTCAACAGGCATTGCTCCTCTTTGCCTCGGACCATTCTTTTGACCGGTCCTTCCGGCGTTGGAAAAAGTCATGCAATGAAATGTCTTTTTGGCGCAGTGTCAGACTCGATGAATGAGATCAAACTGAACAGCTCACTAATGCTAGCAAAATCTTTTGAATTTGAAAAACTTCAAACAGCATTTCGAAATCTGATTGCACTGCAGCCGTCGATACTATTCATAGACAATCTAGAAGACGTGTCGAGTGACAAAATGGCAGGTGATAAACGTCTCGTGGGATGGCTAAAATCGATTCTCGATGAATTTCAAGCACTGCCAGAAACGCTAGAGCCCGTTATTTTAGTTGGCGCCACCAGTCGGCCGGAGTTGCTGGACAATTCTTTGCGAAGACCTGGTCGATTTGATATCGAAGTGGAGATGCCCATTCCCACTCCTGCAGACAGGAGGTTAATACTGGATGAAGCACTGAAAACGCTGGAGGTAAAGCACACTCTTGAGGAGAAGCAAATTGTACAGCTGGCCGACTCTGCTCATGGATTTACCGGCGCTGACTTGAAGCATCTCTGCCGTATGGCATTGCTCACATCTGACAACGAGCTTACTGGCGGTGACGGTTACTCGCAGACATTAACATTCGCCAAACTGTCCGCCTCACTGCGCCTCACAAAGCCAAGTATTATGCGTGAGATCAGCCTGGAGAATCCCAAGGTCTTCTGGACGGACATCGGCGGACTGCATGCACTTCGACATCTGCTGGAGGAGACGGTGGTCTGGCCGGTGAAGCACCCTCAGGCGTTCACCCGAATGGGCATCGAGCCCCCTCGCGGCATTCTCATGTACGGCCCGCCGGGCTGCTGCAAAACGATGATTGGCAAAGCACTGGCCACTGAATCGGGACTCAACTTTTTCTCCATCAAAGGACCTGAGCTCTTCTCTAAGTGGGTGGGCGAATCTGAGCGAGCCATTCGAGAGATGTTTCGGAAAGCCCGCGCCGCCGCCCCTTCAATTTTATTCTTCGATGAAATAGACGCACTGGCCGCCGAACGAGGTCAGACACAGTCTGCCGTTGGCGACCGTGTTCTGGCGCAGTTGCTCACCGAAATTGACGGCGTGGAGAAGCTCAGTCAGGTGGCCATTATCGCCGCCACCAATCGGCCGGACATTGTGGACAAGGCGCTGCTGCGACCAGGTCGACTGGACTCGATGGTGTACGTGCCACTGCCTGACCTGCCCACCCGAAAGGAGATCTTTGAAATTCATGCAAAGCGAATGCCACTGCCCGTAGAAAATGAAACTGAACGAGGGCAGTTTATCAGCGAGCTGGCCGACAAGTCGCACGGCTATACGGGCGCTGAGGTGGCAGCCATCTGCCAGAAAGCGGGCCTCATCGCACTGGGTGAAAGCCTGCAGGCTGACACCGTCACTCGAGAGCACTTTCTGGAGGCGTTTGACCGTGTAAAGCCACGAATTGGCGAGGAAATGATTGCATTCTACGAGGAGTTTTCCAGTCGCGCCGAGGAGTTGAAGCGCAAAAAATAAAGCACTTTTCAGTGTGGGGGTTTGACCATGGTTTAGTTATGGCTCGCAAATCTCGCAAATGATTACCAGATTAATTGCACTGACCAGTGTGAGTTGTCTGTTTTAGAGAGACGGACTCTGAGCGGACTAGCTGAGCGGAACACACACGTAAACTGGTTGCGCCCTCCAGCGCATTCGCTAACTGCGTGGTAATTAGTGCGCGAATTGGCACATCGCTGGCCACTGTTGCCCGGTGCCGGTTTGAGTAATCAGTGGAGAGAGAGAGAGAGAGAGAGAGAGAGAGAGAGAGCCGTCTGTACCGGCAGACAGGCTTCCGGCGCATCGTGATCAGACTGCGCCGTCGACTGTGTCGGGTGGACTGTCCGCCGCCAGTTGCTGTTGCTGGTGGTGCTCTTCTTCCCTCAGCGACCGGTTTGACTGCTGTCCGCAGCGACGGGCACCACTGCTGGCACTGCTGCATCCTCTCTCCATTCATTCATTCACCTGTGGACCTTTTGTTGTTGTTGTTGTTGTTCTTGCAGTTGCGAGCAGAACAACTGTGTGAATAACTGCAGTTAGCTGCTGACTGCCATCTTTTCCTCACACTGCAGTTCCCGTGCAGGATGATGAAGGGGTGATCAGGTAGTAGTAGTGGCAGTACATCTGCAGCCATCAACTTACTCCAGCGTCAGCAGCCCTGGTAGTGGAGCACCATGCCCCCTGGTGCAGGCACTCGGGTCTTGCAGCCGAGCCAGATTGTGGTCTTCAGTCACAACTGCTCGCCCCAGGCAAAGTTCTTCTGCTTCAAGATACCGCCGGTGTGCCCAACCTGTCAGGAGAGCATTGACAATCCACTGAGCATAGCGGAGACTGCCATACAGATGCGCACTCTGCCCTGTCCCTTGAAGTCAGCGGCCAGTGCCTCCTGTGCACTGGCCATTCGCCCCTCCAATGGCCACTTTCTCTTGTAAGTTCTTTCCCGACCTTCAGCACTGGACACGTCAGCACGAAAATCACTCATGTCCTCTTCTCTTTATGTTCAATTGCCAGTGATTACGAAAATGAATGTGATCTGCATATTTGTCTGATCACTTCGGATGGTCGCGTGGTGGAATACGACCAGAATGGCGCCCGAATGGCACCATCCTCCACTACCACCGCCGCCTCTGCCAGTTCTCGTGATCGCTGGAGCTCATGTCTGATTATAAAAATCTTCAACGAGCGACCATCCTGGCAAATGGCCAGTATGTGGGATGAAAAATTGGAGCAGTTTATTGGAGAATCAGACCGCTGGACGGCGGAAACTTACGATGCGCAAAACAACAACTGCTTCGACTTTGTTCTTGAGTTTCTCAGGTACAGGTTTTGATTTCACTTTACTATTCTTAATCGCAAATGTATCATTCTATTAGGTCATTAAATCTGGAGCACTTGCAATCATCGATCGGCAGCAAAACAGTCTTTTGTGAGAATTACATCGTTCCAAAAACTCGACTACTTGCCCGATACATATCTCTTTTCAGAAAAGTACAGGCAGAAAAGGTTGTTCGACTGTCATCACATGCCTCTAACTAATTGCTACGCTGTGTAAACTCCAAGGATCTTTCTTTACCACTTTCCCGTGATATAATTCAATTTAATCGCAAAGTTTTATTTGAATCAATAAATTATTTTGAAATGTTTAATCATGAAAATTGATGCAGCAGTCCAAGATGCATTTTCAAATTTTATTTGAAAATTCCGTTCACAGAAAACGGAATTGCGCAAGTTTTGAAAATGGGTAGAGCTGTCCTGTTCATAATAAAAGTGTTTTCACAAAAAGGCTTGCCATTTGGGGCAGCGCTGCCCAATTTGATGTTCCACAGCCTCATTGTGACTGAAAATCTGCACGCTAGCGATTTGTTTTGTTTTCTGCTTTCTCACTTTGCCGCTTTCAAAAGTGGCCAAATCCTGCAATAACATCTGCAAAACGTTGACCATTTTGTAGTTTCACCTCTACTAAAAACAGTATTCGCAATGGCCACAACTAATGGGAGTTTAGAGTTGGCCGGTGCTGCGTCAAAGACCCACGAAGGACGATCCAAAGCAAGCACATTTCAGCTAATAAACTTTGTTGAAAACGCTCAGTCAGCTACTTCTTCAGTTCAAGTAGCTGAAGTTGTTAAACAGGTAACAGTCCAAAATTGTCACGGGAGAGGTATTGTAATCTTTATTAACGATATTTTTCATTTTAAAAAGGCCATTGAATCACCTTCCATCTTTGTTTTTGGCGAACTCTTGGATGTTGACAATGTGAAAGCTCTGCGCGGTACCGCCGAAGAGCCGTACTTGACACTGCTGAACCTGTTTGCTTTTGGCACCTTTTCAGAATACCAGCAGCAGAAACTAGAGCAATCTGGTTCACTTCCCGATCTGAGTCCTTCGATGAGTACCAAGCTAAAACAGCTTTCTATTGTGTCATTGGCTCGCTCCCGCCGAAATATTCCGTATGAAGAGTTGCAACAAGAACTTGAAATTAATAATATTCGACAGCTTGAGGATTTAATCATTGAGCTCATTTATGCAAATGTCATCAAAGGTATGTAGACTCTACTGATGGATGTTAAAGTTTACCAAACTATTAATAATGTCCCGTTTTGTTTCCTTAGGTACGATTGATCAGCAGAATCGTCGTTTGGAAGTTGATCAAACTATTGGTCGTGATGTTCGCATAGAAGATTTCGATACCATCACCAGTGTTCTTGGGGATTGGTGCAACAACTGCGACAGCATTCTCACCAACCTCGAACAGCAAATGTCTGCTGCTAATCACTTCAAGGACGATGCAAAAGTTGCTAAAGCACTTTTCGAATCAAAAGTAGCTGCGGTTAAAAAGAACTCAAAAAACGTAAACGAGAATGAGGACATTGTAATGTCGGAACTCAGTTTTGGGCGCGAAGAACGTGTGGAGAAGATGAAAAGAAACGCATCATCAAAAGTTGGCAAAAGCTTTATCCACAAAAATCACCTAACCAAGAATTGGCGCAAAGATAATTAGTAATCAACACTCCGTCTTGGGTCACTGTTGCTTGGTTGTACATTTTTATTTTACTTTCAAATAAATAAGTGTATGAAAACAAAAAAAGATTTTTTAAACTAAAAAGGACACCCCTACTATCTTCGTACTTTTTTAACTTTGCCCGTTATAATGCCACCACCAAACTCGGAGCACCGGTCTTCTATGGCCACGTTCCTTCGCTTCAGTGAGGTGGTGTCTTTGATCTTATTGGCCCTCATCGGCCTTCGACCGCTGTGAAAGTTGGCGCCCAGCTCAGAGGGCGACTGGAGCAGGGCAAAGCTTTTGGCCAGGTGTCCCAGGTGCAGCTCTTTGAAGGGAAGACAGTAGGACATTTTGTGCGGGTACGAGGCGTAGGCTCGAAGGTGAGACAAGTACGCCTTGGCGGCCATCGAGTGGAGGCGCTCATCACCGACCACGGCCTCTTCAAAGAGATGCTAAACAGAGGAAGGAGGGATTAGATGGAGGGCTCAGAGTCAGTTGTGTTGATCGTACCTGAAGGTAGGCCAGTCGCTCCTGTTCTGTGTGCAGCTGTTTGTTGCCCTCAAAGAGTGCCACCTTGTTGAGAGTGTCCATGTACTGCTCCACCTTGACGGCGTCCATCTGCACGGACACGTGTCCCTGCAGGTGATGCACAAACTTGGTCTCACTCGGCAGCAGCACCAAAATGGAGCGGCCCTTGGAGCCGACGCGAGCCGTCCGACCGACCCGGTGCACGTAGTCCTCCACCAGCGGTGGCACGCTCATCTGCACCACCAGATCGACGTTCGGCAGGTCGAGACCGCGTGAGACCACGTCAGTGCAGAGAAGAATTCCATGCACAGAATTGTGGAACTTCTTGAAGGCGGCAGTTCGGTCATTCTGGCTCATGTTTCCGTGCAGCTGCAGTATCGTCAAATGGTTAGCTTCTTCCGCCCTCTCTTCTACTTGGTGCTTCTTCTTCTCCTTGTCTTCCTCAAAGTCGTCCTCAACGTCACTACTTTCAATGTCGACCTTGAATAGCTTGTTCAGCACTAACGAGAGAAGCACCGAGTAGTAGTCGACCACATCCTGACAGGACATGAAGACAATCACTTTGGTGGTACCAGCGTTGAAGGCTTTCAGCAGTAAACAGGACAACATGACTAGTCGCAGCTTTGGGGGAACAATCATGTAGCAGTTTTCGAGTGAATCAGGGAGGACAATTTGATCCATTCGCTGTTCACTCTCATCGCCGACGTCAATTATTTCCGGTGTCTTCAAGCTAAGACCGGCCAATTCTTTAACGCCCTGCAAATATTAAGTGTAAAGTATTTAGTGTTTAAAGCAAAGCATCCGATATTAGGTACCTTAGACAGAGTGGCAGACAGCAGAACAGTTTGCACAGTCTGATCGGTGAATCGCTTCTGAATAAACTCCATAATTTGGCCAATTATGGCAGAAAATCCCTGTTCATAGAGACGATCAGCTTCGTCGATTACTAGATACTGCAGCTTCTCTAGTCGCAAGTTGTTTGTGTGCCCAAGGTGATCTAGCATACGGCCAGGGGTGGCTACCAGAATGTTTAGTCCCTTACGAATGCGAGCCTTTTCGGACTTTTTCTTCTCACCACCGACTAAAAGTCCAAGCACAATTCGTCGAAATGGATTGAGCAGTTCATTCAAGCAGTCGTACGTCTGCAGGGCAAGCTCTCGAGTGGGCACAATGACCAAGGCATAAAGACCACTAGTTCGAGTAATCTTGGGCTCCACAACTTGCAGCCGTTGTACCAGTGGTATTGAGTAGGCGAGTGTTTTTCCCGAACCCGTGGCTGACTTGATGAGTGCATCTTTGCCTGATATCAAGGCAGGAATGGAAAGCGACTGTACTTTGGTGGCAGTCTCCAGTGAGAAACGCTGCTTGAGACATGCTACCAGAAGAGGGTCGCATTGAAGATCGGCAAAGCTCGAAGCAGAAAAGAGTTCCTCTTTTTTTGTGGTAACTTCTAATCTGTAAAAAAACACTTTATAAGCAACTGCTTTAAACGCAAAAAAAACTTACTTTTCAATTTCATTGATTTCTTTAAAAGTGTCGCTATCAAATAGCTTTGAAGTTTTAAACCCGGAGGTGTTAAAATGTTTTGGACGAACGTCTTTTTCATGATTCGAAGGTTTAATAAACTGATGATTCGCCGATGATTTGTTTTGGTTGTCATTATTACCACGGTGCGAGCTACTAGGCGGTGGCGGCGGTTTGGGTATTCTGGAGAACCCACTGTGCTTCACAGGCAAAATTTTAAAACCATTACTAGTCCCGTTGGGGCTGAACTGCCTTTTAACTGCTGCTTCTCTGGAGGTACCCAAGTTCAGATGTCTGGCAGCGCCATTTTCAAACAAATTCGGCTGTTTCACTCGCTTTGTAGAAGGAGCTTTGGCTTGAGTTTTTGGCTTGTTGTTTGCTTGTTTTTTGCCGGTGTTTATATTACCCAGCAAAAGGGTGTCGTTCATCGTGGGCAAAAAAAGGGATCAAAGCTTATCAAAAAGCAAGTTATCAAACAGAATTCTCGCAGATGAAAACAATCACATGTGCTCAGAATGGGCACGTGTTTTACTGATGCACGTGAGACGGATTAAAAGTACTTCCAACAGGCGGCGCAAAAACTGTTTTCTGAGGTAAATTCAGACCGCCCGCGCCAGCTGGCATGTGAGGGTAAAAGGCGTGGCCTCTTCACAACAGCACGCACCCGGCAGCTGATTAAAACAACAGCAGTTAGGCGTAGACTCCGCCCCTTCCAGGTGAAACTAGATGGCTGGGGCGCTCTACTGGCATCCATGCTCATCCATCGTCAACATACGCACCAGCTGCTAGAGGAAACAGTGGTAAGTAAGTGCTCGTCAAAGTGTTCTTGACGTTGGCGTTGCCTTAGCTATTAGTCTGGATGTGTAGTCTTGTTGTTGTTGTTGATTTTGTACTTCCGTCTTTTTCCTTTCATTACGCAAGTCCTAACGTCTTGTGCTACGCAGCACACGACGGACAACTTTCTCACCACATTGACTGACTGTGTGCCTTTTTATATTTCAATCGACTTTGGTGACCTACTTGAAGTGACACACTATCTCAAACCACTTGTTTTGTTCAGCACTGCATTCAACAATTCACCAACTTTTCATTCCCTCTTCTCACTCTCTTTTTACACCATCATTCTCAAGCCCCGCGAAAGTGGGCTTTACTATGAGTGCACTTGCAGATTTTGCGCACAAATTCGGTTCAGAATCGCGTGAACTCAGGATTGGGCAGTCATTTTTTAATGACTCGGACTTGTGTTTTCACACAATTCGATGTAAGTACAAATCCAAAGAAGTGATTTTGTGGTTGCACAACAAATTTTAAATATTGCATATCCCCACGCTTTTTATTGGCATTCACCCTTTCTGCCCCACTACTAATCACTGGTTTCAATTTTCTTTGCACAGATGACTTTGTGCCTGCCTCAGTTGACCCCAACAAAACTTCCATTGTCGACTTTGGAAGCAATGGAAAGGTGACGGTGACTATGCCCAACCTCGAGGGGTCGGGCACAGGTCGGGAATCAGTGTACCAGGGCATGCGAAAGCCTCATCAGAAGGAGTGTGTGCTCATCTTTAATCCGGACACAGGGGAATTTGTTCTTGAGAAGCTAAACACTTCGATGATTGTTAAGAAAGCCCGTTTACGGCAGGACGACTCTTCCGGCAAACCACTGAACACTGTCTCTAATAACCAGAAACCCACTTTGTCCAATGGCTCATCATCTTCAGGACCCTCTTCCAGTCAGGCCAAAAGCTCAACTCACAATGATAAAGTAAAAGTTAATTTTTTTAACAAAGATGCGCTACTAAATTTAAATTTTTTTTCTAAAAGGCCAAGTCATCAACGCTCAAATCAACAACTTCGGGTCTGAACATGCCTACAGTGGGCAGTGCTACTGCTTCAAAGTTGTCCAACAAAACCTCGCCACCTCTACCGTCTACCAGTACTGGACTGACTGCACCTAGGGCGAACGGTTTTAGACAGAAAACGCCCAGCCCTCCTTCGATGCCAATATTCTCTGCCAATAAGGGTTCCCTTCTGCACACCAATGGAACTCCAGCGACCAGTGGCAGATCATCGGACAGTAGTCAGGACTGGAATGGTAGCAGCGGCAAGTCCAAAGAGCAACAGGCATCATCAGTTGCTAAATTAAGTCATAAAAGCGGAGCAAAGCATTCATCGTCCAATCGAAATCTCTCGGAGGACTCGTCCAGTGATTCGGATGCTAATTCTGACGATGAGAGCGATTCGAGTAGTCAAAGCAGTGATAGCAGCAGTGATGACGAGGAAATGCGGCCAGTTTCCATGAGCACAGAGCTTTCCACTTCGAAGCAGGCGGTTAACGGGGGCACTACTAATGCACTCTCTATGCCCTCTATCTTGCCGAGCATATCCATGCCAACTGCATTGGCACTTCCTTCTGCCTCACTGGACTCGACTTCTCCGAACATGCAATTGCACTCGTCTTCTTCCAACCATGCCAAATCTCCCATCTCTGAATTGAGTAGAAAAGCTCCAGAGGCGTCGGCTCTTTCCTTGTCGCTTTCTGAAGACTCGGATGACTCGTCAGATGATGAGGCTGAAATGACACGTCCCGGGCCGACTCAACTAAACGGAAGCGATCAGCAGCAGAGGAAAACTTTGCCCAAAAGTGGATCGCCACTAGAGTCGACATCAAAGTGTTCACCATTCGACTCTATGCCCAAGTTTCTCAATAATGGCTCTGCTCCTAGCGCACCTTCCACCTTTCCTCCAATTCCCAAAGTCACTTACAGTCAATTAAGTATGCTCCCAAACTATACACCTTTTGAGCACTTTTTTAAAATTCAACTTTTCTTTTCTTTTAAACAGGTCAAGACTTGCAACTCAGTGAATCTGGTAGTGATAGTGATGACGACTGAACCTATTTTCAACCTTCTTATTCGCAAACTTGGTCTTCAATTTTGAGATTAATACCTATATATTTATTATTTTTATTTTACGCTTATTATATTACTACTGCATGCTACATTGTTTGTTGTTCCTCTTTTTTAAAGCCCTCTTTCTGATTGCCTGGGCTTTTCATGTGTTTACGATTCAGCACAAAGTTTTTTTGTAATTTTTAAGAATTGCGTGCACTTGAATTTAGACACGTTCAACTTGTTGTTGTTTGTTATTTATAATTCTTTGCCTTAAAACTATATTTTGCAATTAAAGTTTTTCTTTATTGACAAGCCTTCACTCTTGCTAAACATCAGTGCTTTTTGTAAAACTAATGAACTAAAAATGTAAGTTAGCACTTTCATAAGTCATTGAAATTTTAGTTTTCAAATGTGAACCTGAATATTTTTTAAGCCAACCTCAATATAAAGATCTATAAAGTGTTTTTTCCATGCTACTACCAATTTATTGAGAGTAACTTAAATTAATTACTTGTCTTTACACGGTTTGACGTTTTGAAATTATCGTTTATCATGCTGTAAAATGTTTTTTATGAATTTAGAAATAAACAGAAAACAGTTTATTTTTCAGAATTTAAAAATTGTGCAGCAAAATCAATAACACAGAATCGGGTTGTTTTTACGGCACAGCAATTTAATTGAAATGGAAATGGTGCTTTTGGTGCATAGAGGAAAACTACCTTGCGGTTCATGCTGCCATAGCAGCAGTGACAACTGTTCGTGTCGTTGTGACCAAGCAAAAGTGCTGCTTTGCACTTGAGTTTATATCTTGCTGATTTTTTACGACTTTTCACTGAGCTAACTCATTACAAAATCCCAGCGCCATTCTCCTTGTTTACTGCCATCTGGTCAATGTCATTGTCTTATCATGCAGTTTCTTCCTGAGAGAATGGGCTGTTTCATATGTCTGGTGATAGTGGAGCTCCAATCGCACTAGTCTCCTGAGAGCATCAAGGCTACTGTGTCACTTTCGTTCAAGCTGAACTTTGACTAATATACGAATCAGTTGACGTCAGATCATGCAAATATTTGCTGTAAAAACAAGTTTATTTGTTATTTTTAAATTTTAAAACTTGAAAACAACACTCGTGATTGTGTCTGATTTTCCCTCATTAGCATTCTCAAATGATGTCCTGTTTTCATGTGATCAACACCATCCTTCAGTTCCCATCAACCTGTTTAGTGTGAATTTTAATCCGTTTATCCTTTAAAATGGTAAGTGTTCTGCAATATTGTTTGAAGTTTATATTCTGAGTTTTTTCATATACTGTCCGCTCTGAAAAAATGCAACTAGTTTGCTAAATTAAGATTAGCCATTCTTTGATGTTGTTTTTGGGTTAACATGTTTTTGCCAAGTTTGTTTTTCTATATTAATGCTTAGTTTCACGCACGTTTGCTTTGCACTACATTTCCATTATTTGAATGTACTTGTAGGAAATTGCCATTAAAAATGGGCCACTTGTGATGATTTTCTAGCAGTTGAACAGCCAAATCGGCTAATTAAGAACTTGCAATGGAAATGAGCCATTTGAATATTTGAGCGAACAGATGGATTGATGTGTGAAGAGTGGTTCAGGGAAACTAAATGGTTGTGCACTTGTTTCCAGAATCGTTTCATATGCTTGATTCATGACTGGTATGCTTATAAGGATAAACATCAAAGTGAGTTTATCGATTTTTACCACTTTTGGCAGTAATATCAGTCACGTTATAGCCAAACAGATATTCTAACATACTTATCATCACTTTATTATTGCTTTTTCAGCAACATTTTCATTTTTTCTTATCTCAGTAGTTGCAAAAATCAGCAGATATGTTGCATATTGTAAATATTTATTTTTATTATTTATTTAAAGTTTTTAAAATGTATGAATGCTTAAAGTAGTGTTTTTAAATTTTATCTATTGAATTTAAACACCAGTTGAAGTGATCACAAACCAGACATTCCTTTTATGCTGAAATTTTTAAAAACCGAGTTTGGAAAAATTGTTGACAATTGTATGTTTCACTTTAACCTCTCACTTTGAAGTCGGGTCAATGAACTGTCACATTTGCACAGTCAATTTATTTTTAATTTAAGAGCGGAGTTTACTGCGGTGTAAGGGATGTCAAGGAAGCATTTGCTCATTGAAAGGGGTTCTTCTACCGCCAGGCAACAAGCACCACCTAACATCTACCGGGTAAGTTGAACTGCTGACAAGTTATTGCAATTGTTGTGTTTGTGGTCGTATCAAGTGTAACTAGATAACATGCAACCCATAACAGATAACTCAACTCATAACTCACCGATTGGCCATCTCTCTTATTGGCTTAAATTGCAACTGAGCACCGTTCAAAGTCTGTCCGTCCAACTGGCCCAATAACACAGACATGAGTGCAGTTCCCATTGCCAAGCTCAGCTGCTGATGGCTGCTTGTGTGATAGTCTTTGGCTGCCATTTGCCGCTACCAGTCCTTCGGTGTACTTTGTTTATGTTTTGTCACCGTTTCCATTCGATTTGATTCGACAACTGTCACTAGACACAACTCGCCCGTCGATGCATACTTTGCCTCACAAGCTAACTTTGCGAAGTTTTTTCTAAAACTCTCTGCAGTTTGTTTGCAGCTATGACAATTGGCACTTGTGAATTGCATTGAATCCCATTGCTTGCTATCAGTGTCAGTGTTCCCTTCCTCAGTCTGCAGTTTCGGTGGTGCTGCTTCTCTTGAAGGGTTTCATTAGAGTGTATAGGGCCGAAAGTGAGAGCGCTCGGAGTCAGTGCAACACAGTAAAAGTGCCTGAAGAGGCGACTAGTCTCTGCTGTTCGACGGGAGCTCAACAGCTCGACACAAGCAAAAAAGGCGAGTGGAAAACATCCGCCGTCGGTTGGCTAACTCGTCCCATCGATGTGCACACGTCTCCTCCACAGTCATCATCATCATGCAGTGTCAGCCACAGAAGCGCCAAGGACGCACGTCGCAGATTCGTCTGAACTGCTTTTCTGCCAATCTCTGTTCGAAACTTCTCACTGAGCTGTTGCCTTTGTGCTGCTTCTGCTGCCTTGTTCATGTTTCCCTTCAAACTGCTAATTAGAAAATCGCCGCTGCTACTTAGGTATGCTCGTTTCTTTTTGCACCCCTTTTTTGTCGTTGACCAATCGTTTACATTGTTTTTATCGGTTAAAATTTCAAGTTCAAACTAGCTGAAAAGTTAGAAACATTCTGCCTGTTTTCATTTTTAGGTAGATCATTTTAATATTAAAAAGTAACATAGCATCGAACTTACCTGTTTTGTCAGTCCCAGGAGCTGTTGGCTTTTTTTAGCGGGGTGTCATGTATGATGGTAACAGCACTTCATGTTGTTGCGGTGGCGACTAATTGAGAGGCAAATCGAGGACGTGCAGTCGTGGAGCAGCCTTGCTTTTTTACTATTCTCAGCGCTGGTTTGAATGTACCAGCACTCTGTCTCTGTTCGGTTGCACTGTCTCTGCGACCACTGATGGCGATGATGATGCACACACGTAGGCGCACACACACAGGCGCACCTCACCGATTGACAACAGCAACCAGTGCCTGTGCCTGTTCCAAAAGCAACAACACTTTGCATCACTTTGGCTTCCTCTGGCAACTTTCCACTGACAGAGCCAGAACAGCTCAGTTTCCTTGTCCCGAGAAGGCTACCTTTCACTGTCTCCAGTGCTCATTCTCTGGGGCTTCGCATGCAGTGCCGCCTTTGCCGCACTTCCTCATTGGCGTCACCGACATTGCTTGCAGCTGCTGCGACTCACCACCATCCCATTACTCCCTCCCTCCCTCTCTCCCTCTCTCTTTCCCAGTTTCTTCCTAAGCCCGTTTCAGTGACTTTCCTGTCGTTGCCTTGACTGTATCCCATTCGACCCATTCCCACTCGTCTTTTCGTATCGCTAGTGCTTCTTCTACTGCTGCTGTCTTCTTCCTCTTCGTTTTGTGCTGTGTGTGGCTGCCACTGTCAATCGTTTGCGTGTTCAAGACACATTCTTTTTATCGTTTTGTTATATTTTCTTTCGTTCCCCTGACCATGACCACCACCGCTCGACCACGTTTTCTCTGATATCACTTTCTTTCTAATCTCAGCAAACCATCTGTGTAACATCAGAACAGCGTCTTTCATGTGGTGTCGAGAGACGACCATGTTGACCAGAGCTCAGTCTACAAAGCAACTACTATCACTTAACATTTCACTGCTTTCACAAACAACCATAATTCTAACTTTTGCATTACCCTCTACTTTTTCCTTCTTCCACAACTTCAAGTTGCACTTTTTCTGTACGCATCACTATTTTATATAGTTATTCACTCTTCTCCTGTTCTCATGCACTCTCGCTTTCATTTTAAAACCTTAAGTGATGGAGGACACTTGTCGCCTGCTTTCCCAATCGTCTGACTTTTCGCATTTCCATTAGCCCAATAACCCCTTCGTTAATCCCACTTGTCTGGTTTCGTTACATCTTTCACAGTGATCAATGTGCGTTGCTTGCGCACTCCACTCGAGACAGTGTCTCCATCGCTGTAGCCTGCAGTCTATTTACAATTTACGAGCGAAATGCCTCAACAACCGACCCTTCAATGTAGGGCCATCTTTCACTTCCAGGGTACTCTTACAGCGGTGCTCAGTTCAGTCACTACTTACGCATTCTACAATGATCACTTTTTCATTCAGCTAAAGTAACATCCAAAGTGTAGATTGGTTTAGTTAGTGGTCATCTTAACACCTTGGGTCATCTTATCCGAATCCACCATTTTGTTTGTCAGAGAAGCGTACGGAGGTAGCAGTCTAGACAAGCAACGTATTTGCCTTTAAAAGTAGAGCATTCATGGAAATGGTGTTCACTGAGTAACTGGCCTCCCACTCCGACATCATGTGGCCTACTTCATGCAGGCATAATATTTTAATAATTCTACTATTGTTAGAGTCAGTAAATACACATCATAATTAGAAATCTGACATTTATTGATACAATATTAAATGTTTCATAAATTGCAAAGTTCATGAGAGAGAAAAAAACATTATCTGAACTTCATTTTTATCAGTGCTCTGGTAAAGTACTGCGCTTTAAATTAACAAAGTGGTGATGTAGGAGCAGCTCAGTTCGTTTACTTCATGTCAGTAACCAGTCAGTAATTTATTGCCTTGCTCTCTCTCACTCTTCCTTTCCCTTTCTCTGCTGTCCAAGTTTAAGCAGTACCCCTCTCACTTCGTGTCATTCTCACTTTCGCCTCATTGGCACATCTGTCGTTTGGCGCGCACGGCATGTGTTCCGAAGACATGTAGCGAGCGAGACACCTGAACCAAGTGAAAGGGAGCGCCTGGAGGCAGTCATCGCCGCCAGGTTCGAGGCATCAATGCAATCACTAGTCTAGGCCATATTTCTTCCCGTCCCTGGACTGTCCGAGTCTTGAGAACGTCTTGTTTGTTGTCTCGCACTCACGACGTTGTCTTTTGCAGTGTCTGCTGCTGCCCCAGTCAATGCACCAAGTCACAGTGCACACCGCCTCTCCCCGTTGATCACTCGCCCGAATGGCACATCTCCGCTGTCCTCTTCTTTGCCTTCTTAATCTTCTTCTTCTCTGTCTCTCTCTCTCCCTGACAGGCCGGAGAATGTTGCCAGATAGTGGCGATCACCACTGGCCACCAGTACTGTAGAGCGTCCACACGTGAGCAGAACACCGCAAACCAAGACATGATGACCAAGATGATTACCTCGCACTGTCGTCACACTGCGTCGTTGAGGCGCGCAATGAGTTCAGCTTGGAGCACCAGTGTTCAACATTTTGCCGCCTTTCTTTTGATGGTCGTAGTGTTTGCTCCCTCTCAGCTGTGTTCGGTTTTGCCTCCTTCCAACAGCTATCAACCATGTCCTCTTGCTGACCAGTTGCCAACTTATTTGGCACAGTTCAAGGAAAATGAAAGTAAGTTTTCTCGTTACTGTCTGTTTAGTTTTTGGCATTTTAATGGCCTGTAGAGGATCGTTGGGCCTAGTCGCTACAGGCCAGTGAAACAAATTTTGCAACTAAATTTGTATTTGCCTCTTTTGTGTTGCTAGTTTGTGACACTGTAAATCTAGCTGAAACAGTTGAGCTGAACAGTAACTACTCACACTGTCGAGTTATTAACGGCTTTGTCTCTATTCGTCACTGGAAACTGGGACCAATTGAAAACAACTCGGTGCCTAATGTGCAATTCCCTAATCTGGAAATCATCACCCAGTTTTTGCTGCTGTACAACATCAACCCTGTCAGAGACACTATTTCACTGAACACCATCTTCCCAAAGCTTCATTTGATTGCCGGAAAGCAGCGCTTTATGAACCACTCGGTGTACATTTCAAAGTTTTTTGCCGACGACAAAATTGAGCTGAACAGTTTGGCGGAAGTATGCGGCCCAGTGTGGATTCAGCACTCGCCATTGGTGTGCTTTCGCCACTCTAACCTTTACTGGCGTTTAATATCTCAAGCTAACAAGAAAGAACACTTTGATAGCACTTTTGTTGATCTAAATATAACCGAAAATCTTCTGAATCCACTGGTTGACATAGATCACATTGACGCACGTCTCAGCATTCCCTATGATATGCCTGATGATAAGAGACCTGAACTGAGTCGTTTCAAAAATGCTCGGTTTTCAATTTTTGACATTGACCCTACTATGTACCGCTTCATTACCGGCGAAGAGCAGCACCCACCAAACTGCACTCAACTTGATCGAATAGAGATTGCCTTTGAGTTTGCTGACCTTGTCACCTCTGATCACGTAAACACCTTCCTGGTGGACCACATGAAGCAGCATCTGGAAACCACAGCTCCACTGGGAATGGTGAACTTGTCTGCACTGTGCATCACCGACCCGCCGATCAAGCTGAAAGAGCTCAAGCCTCAGTTTGACATTGCCAATGCGCACTACGACATTCGACACATTTACCACTCACTCATTGCCAGTCCTCAGTATAATATTGCGGAGATGGATGAGCAGTACCCATTCAAATTCGACCACCTGTACATCATCAAAGTGCTCCTCTGCTTTGGTCCAACGCTGCACGAGTGCTCTATTTCGCAGTTTCGAAAACTGCATTTGAAGAAAAGTAAGTTTTGTTTTTTCAGTGTAGTGTAGAGCTAACTAAATGTACTCATTCTGTTGAAGGTATGGTTGGGGCGAATGGAAAACTTAGACCTGATCGATCTAGAAAAGCTGCCCCAACAAACCCGCTTTTAGGGAAAGCCAACTACTTGCCGGAGAAAAGCACTTCTTTTTTAAAAATGCACTCTACCACTTTGGCAATCGTTTTTGGTTTTCTTCTCTTTTCCTTGCTGACATTCATGATTGTGCTTCGCGCCAAGCATAGCTGCATTTCAATGCCTTCTTGGTTCAGCAAGGCAGAAGTTGTCTCCTGTAATCCTGACTACACGGCAATTAGCAGTGTTTGGTCGTGCGACCAGATGTCAGAGGGCGAGTTGCCCACGGAAGAAACTTCCTATGAAATAGATCGCCTGAACGTAAAGATTCTTTATCACAAACTACTTGGCAAAGGCGAATTCGGAAATGTTTACGAGGGATTGCTCTTTCCCAATGCGGCAAACATTCCCGATAACTACGGTGGCGGTGACACGGGAGCCATTCGAGTGGCTATTAAGATGTTGCGGGAAAACACCAAGGAAATGGACCGAGAGCGCTTTGTTACCGAAGCAGGACTAATGCGGTTAGTAGGACTAAGCGGTTGTGTGTTCAAGGCGAATTTAGTAAACACCTTTATCGCAGGGCATTCAGCAGCAATTTCCTCGTAAAGTTGATTGGTGTGTGCACGCTGCAAGAGCCAATATTGGTGGTCATGGAGTACATGGAACATGGAGACCTGAAGCGGTACTTGCGTCAAAAGTTCCATAGTTATCAAAATTCCTGTCAGCCGAGCTTTGATCTGATGCCCACCGTGGAGACGTCCGTTCGCATGGCCATTCAGATTGCCGATGGAATGTTCTACCTACACTCAAAGCGAATCATTCACCGAGATCTGGCGGCACGAAACTGCATGGTGGCCGCCGACTTCACAGTGAAGATTGGCGACTTTGGCATGACACGAGGCATCTACCTCAGTGACTACTACCGGTCGGTGATCAGTTTTCTGAGTTGTTCTGATGTTGTTGCCATTCATTCACTCATTGCTATTCCATTGCTTACCCTTTGACCTCAAACAGAATGACAGATCAGGCGTTGATGCCCCTTCGGTGGATGGCGCCTGAATCAGTGCGCAAGATGGTTTTCACCCAGCAAACAGATGTCTGGTCGTACGGCGTAGTTCTCTGGGAGATTATGACCTTTGGCGAACAGCCGTACAGGGGCAAAACTGACCAGGAAGTGAAGGGAATGCTGGTCGATTGTGTGCGACTTAATAAACCGTCTTACCACACACCCGCCTTGTAAGTACAGTTCAGGCTGAGATATAGCATTGAGCCTATTTAATATGACCTTCGTTTCCCCACCAATTAGATGGGAAGTGGCCAAAAGTTGCTGGCACAAAAATCCCAACAGCCGTCCCACCTTTTTCACCATAGTCGAGAAGCTGTACGGTGTGTTAGGGAAACTGCAGGGCGAGTTTCGGAACAAGTCTCACTATCACTCCTGTGGCACCATGCACCGACGGTCACTGGGCTTTGCAGTGTGGAACTTTATCTCCGAGCACTGTCTCGATTTGGTGGGCAAGTTCTCCCATCAGCACGGGGACCAGGACTCGGACCAGGCCGACTACACCAGACAGCCCTTTCTCCCCCAGCACAGTCAGCAGTCGACCTGTCAGCCCATACCGACGCTGTGCTTCCCCGGATCAGGCGTCCTCTGCCGATCGCTGCTGCCGCCCTCAGCGAGCTCCTCCTGTCCCTCCGGAAACTCCTCCACTGTGCTCTGCCACGCCGCCGGCTTCAATCGACACGGCGCCTGTCGGTCGAGCGGTCGATCAGCGAGCACCGCCTCCACCTGCATCACCGCCACCACCGCCACCACCGCCAATGGGCAGCTGTTCCGGCCACGGTGCTACAGCTTTGACAGCGCTCAGAGTACGAACCTCAGCGAAACGCCGACCACGCTGACCATGGTCTCCAGTACCTCGCTGAACGAGCCGAGCATGGAGTCGAGACACAACTCGGCGGGCAGCAACCACTCCGCCACCAGTACGCTGTCGGAGCAGGCGCCACTCCTCTGAGTTACCACTGTACCAGCAGCACCTTTTCCTTCGGCTCATGTGCACTGGAGAGCACCATCAGGACCAGGACCACCCTTCTCTCTCTGATAATGGCACCCACTGTATACCCTACCCACCACCAGTCCACTTTGGACTATTCACCTCTTCACATTTATTTTATAGCTGTAGTATTTAGCTCATTTTCCTTCTCCTTCACCTTTGTTTGCCCCAAAACTTGTGTTCAATACTCTTTCATGCTCTTTCGGACCAGTGCCCCCGTGACCCGAACTTGCCATTACTGTATTCTTCTTTGAGTAGATAAAACCGCTTCACATTTCTTTCATATCTTTCCACTTTTGCACACTTTTTGTAAAGTTTTTGTTCAAATAAATTACGCATTCATTTCAAATTTATAACATTGCAAATGTCGGTAAATAAATATTTATAAAAATAAAGTTATCTGAAAGTAACATCACAGATTTTCATCTCTAACCTAGTGTGTGAGAGGAGTGAGGCACTAAGTAGTGAGCTCAAACATTTGCCCCTGTAGTGAGAGACGTGCAAGGAATGGCTGTGAAGGGCAAAAAAGAAGTTCATAATTTCTTTCTTCAGAGTTTTTAGCTAGAAAGCCAAACTCCTCCTCCTCATCATCATTTTGATGTTCCAACTTGTCTGCAAGTTGTTTTAGCTCACTGTAGTATTGCGTCAGGTCGAAAGCACTGGAGTTATTGGAATAAATTGCATCGAAGGTAGGCAACTCAAAGCCATCGGCAACAATGGAAGTTTCCTGAACAGCGGAAGGGGCAGTTGACTTCACCGAAGTGGGTTTGAGACTGACCAAATCAAGAGTTACTTGATCGGTCATATTTGAAGAATGGACAGTAGTAGAATTGGTCAGTGACAGGACTTCCATTGAAGTGAAGCTGGGATGAAGCTGCTCAGTAGAAAAAGTGTCACTTTGAGCATTGTGATCAGCTGATGGTCGATTTAACGTATCGCTTAGAGCAGTGTGTTTCTCTGTTATTGAGCTAACAGAGGAACTCGCCATCGTATCTTCAAAGGTGGAATGCACGCTACTTAATGTCGCTGAGTCGGTAATGTTTGATGGCTCCTACGTGTATAAAGTGGATCAGTATTATTACTCGAACAAGCAAGGGAAAACAACTTACCTTTTGTTCGTCCACAAAAAGTGGCTGCTTCATGAGAATGTCTAAATCACAGTTGGCCAGCTTTTTCAGAGGAAGAATGCTATCAATTAAATTGATTTCACCTTCAAATGCTTTCAATCGATCTCTTTCGTCTTTCTTCGAAGAACAACATGACAAAGCTGCGATATCTATGGGATGCGCTTCAGTGTTGAAGACATAGCCACCAGTTCCGACGATGCAGCTCTCCTCATTTCCCAGTTCGTCTTTTCGCTTCCAAATAGTCCCTTGGCGGCCTTTGTTGTGCATAAAGTTGTTTTCATCAAAAAGGAGATACAGGTATTTGAGCGTCTCTGAAAGAAAGAACGATTCCATACGATCTTCTATTGTGTGGTCCAGAACACTTTTGATTGTCGCATAGCCGCACTCTGTGCGAGCCGAGTGGAGAATCGAGTCGGCAACATCGGCGCCAATGCTCAATAAGTGCGGGTCTTTGGTAGCTTGGTAAAGGTAAAGAACCGATTCAATGAACTCTGGCCGAAGAGGGTAACCATCGCGCTTGTGCGGCTTGTTATTGACAATATCGTAAAACTCCGGAACAAAGCCGTATTGCTTCCACACTTGGTGGTAGTTGTAGAGGGACTTTTTCGCCTGGTCCATGTCACCAACCAATGACTGTGCAAGTAAGGGGTTATAAGCTTATAAGGTAATAAAGCTAAACTTGATTATGTTTACCAGAAGACCAGGAAAGAAAGCTTCCAGTGACTGAAAGATGGGCATTGTAGCGGCGCCGGTGTTCATGCTCACCCAAACGTACCAATCGTTCTTCTTTATATGATTCTTAATGAGCTCGTAATCGTCTAAAAGTAATGTGTTTGAGATTAGTGCAAAGTTGAAAAGAAGCACCAAATAGCTTACAATAAAAGACTTCCATCAAGCTGGGCATCTGCAGCAGTAAACTTCCTTTGACCAAGTACTCAAAGTACGAATCAACTCCGGCACCAATGCCTGCTTCAGTAGCGATCCACTTGCCATCTTGCACATTGATGTGATTGCCGAGAAGTCCAATTTTGGAGCGATGCTTTTGCAGCCCTTCAATCGCTGCAATCGCTTTCTCCTCAAAGATCGGATCTCCCGTTAGGCGGCTTAGTGTGGCAAACTCCAACAGGAATGTCCCTACGCCGGCAGTGCACGTAACAGGTGTTTCATTTTCAGGCACTCCATTGAGAAAGTTGACAGTTCCATAAGGCATTCCGGTGGCAGTGTCAAAAGCTAATGAACAATATTATTTGTTAAAGTGGCAAAAATAAATAGAGGCAACAGACCTGGCAATAACTTCCGGGCAACATTGTCAGCCAACTGGAGCAGGGGGCCTGAACATGGCCAGCCTTCATCCACCGTCATTCCAGCCTGAACAGAAAGTAGATGAGCAGACAGAAGGCCGCCCACAACTAACAAACACTAGGCGTTTTAGAATACTGAACAACAGAAATGAATAATGTGAAAGCATACCTCGAATGTTTGTCTCGAAAACTGACACGTTGGTATTTGCTTCAAAGTTGGCGTTGTCGATGATGTGCTGGGCCACTCGTCGGAACTCGGTGTAGTTGCCCATGATGGCCAGCGTGTCCAGGGCGTCAATAAGTGATAGTGAAAAGGTGCCCCAAGTGTTCATGCCAGTGCAGCTGATTGGCTGCAACTCATCGAAACCCGAGGCGTATATCAGATAACTGTCATAGGCATGGTAAAACATCGATTTGATCTTCTCCCTGTGGTAATCGTCAGATTGTATGAGAAGGCAAAAGTATCACGGATGATTGATATTACTTGTAATCCGCCCTTTCTTGACTAGATAAACTTCGAAGTGCATTTCCACTGCAGAGCCGGCAATTCAGGTAGATCAAAAGTGTGACCACCAGTGCAACTACCTGGTGGCAGGTGAAGTAGAGGAGCATCTTCTACTAAATAAAAAAAGCCCCTCTAAGATGATCTCCATTCGAAGACGACTGGAGCAAGTGGACACAAAGCTTCAGAAGCGCCAATGGGTTTCAAAGACACATCACCTGAAAGATCCGTTTCAGTGATGTAAACAAAAATATTGCTCCCTTTCGTCAGTCGTCGTCAGATGACGCCAGAACCGGCCATTTCAGCGAACTTTTGGTCAAACCACATTTGCGACAATTTCAAACGAGTAACAAAATCTTTATTTTAAATTAATTAATGCGGATGCATCGATGACAATTCTGGTGCCATCGCGGTTTTAGCTTTGATGCGAATTTTATTCTCGATTCGCACTATTTGTCTCGTACTACGTGGACTCCCCCACCCAAAGTTATTTTTTCTTAAAAGTGAGGCAAACGGTGCTCTCTGTTGGCTGTGGGCGGCTCTAGTTTGTTAAAGAACAACTGCGCTGTTCTCACTTTCAGCAGTGCTCATTGCTCCGCCCACAACCAGCAGCTAGCACTCGAAGCAGAGCCCTTGCCTCTTAGCTTCCTCCACGTTTCTCGTTTGGCTGCGCTGCATGCGGCAGAAGGATCGTTCCTCTCGCTCTCTCTTTCCTTTCCGCTCCTCGTGATTGTTTGTGTATCCTCTTTGCTCGACGTTCCAAACGTTCTTGGTTCCACGATGGGCAAAATTATGAAACCAGGCAAGGTGGTCTTGCTGCTGCAGGGCAAGTACGCCGGTCGCAAGGCGGTCATTCTGAAGAACCAGGACGAGGGCACCAATGCGAAGAGCTACGGACACGCGCTGGTGGCCGGCATCGACCGATACCCGCGACCGATCAACAAGCGAATGGGCAAGAAGAAGCGCGCCCGACGCAACCGCATCAAGCCCTTCCTCAAGATGGTCAACTACAATCACCTGATGCCCACCCGGTAAGTTTAACGGCAAAGGCGGTTTTACTGACCATGATACTAATTGTCAAACTGTGTTATTCCCTACCGAAACAGTTACATCGTTGAGATGGCGCTTGAAAAGGCTGACCTGAAGGAGGTCGCCAAGGACGTGGTTGCCCGCAGAAAAGCCCGCCAGGAAGTGCGAACCAAGTTTGAGGACCGGTACAAGTCTGGCAAGAACAAGTGGTTCTTCACCAAGCTTCGCTTCTAATCTGCAAAGTGAGTTTCAACTTCTTCTCTTGGCTGCTTCCCCTTTGTGTTCTTACGATCCTGTCTATGATTAAAACTTTCATTGCTGTTCACATTCTGATTACCCGTGAATGCAACTTCTAGAGTAGATGAGACACCTTTTCTCGATTGTAACAATCAAAGCTGGGAAGCAGTTCACAAAGCGCAACTATTTACTAATCCACACTTTTATCTTTGCAGAATCTTTATTTCAAACTTAATATTTGAAAAAAACATGAACAGGTTTTTCTTCACGAATAAAGTCAAATTTGTTTTTGTCCAAGTTGTGGTTTGTGTGATTCATTTGCTCGGGGACGAATTTCCCTTTTGAATTCAGTGTTGATTGAAACTTGTGTCAGGCTGTTTGCGTAACTCCAAGCCAAAGTTTTGTGTGAGAAAGATTGCTCAAGACAGTATGAGCTGGAAGAGAAGAATTATCGTATTCTCTGTATAGTAAATTACAGAGAATTTGAATTCTTGACTTAAAGTACTTGACATTAATTGCGACAGTGGCGTCATCTGCCGGTCAGATGTTTGTGGTCATGGAATTTTGAGTTGTAAACAGAGTCTTGCACAACATCGAAGCAGCCTAACGACTAGGCTTGCTGATTATTGCTCCCAAAAGTTACGCATCTTCTTTCTGCCACAGTCCTCTTGCCAAGAAGACTTGATCAACATAAACACTTTTCCAGACCACTTCCTCAACTGATACTCAGCGACCGTCCGACTTTTCTGTAGCTGAAGGACTTTATTTGATCGTGCACCCAATGCTGAAGTCACTTGGAAGATGAACTTTAGCGCTGCACAAGTGACCTCTCCCGCTTATGCGGGCAAGGGGTCCCTGTTCCTGGGTCCAATCGAACCTAATCCCGAAGTGTCACCAACTTGGCCTATAATTGCGGGAATATTTGCCTTGATTGCCATCTTTTTCTCAATGTTTGAAGTGTACCAACACTTGCTGTACTACACAAAGCCCTATTTGCAAAAGTACATTGTGAGGATCCTTTGGATGGTACCGATCTATGCACTCAACTCAGTAAGATTGATGTAAACACTTTGATTACCTCTACTTACAACTCTTTTTTAGTGGTTTGCAATGTTCTTTCCTGCCATTTCAATCTACATGGACACACTTCGGGAGTGCTACGAGGCGTTTGTCATTTACAGTTTTCTAAAGTACCTGTTCAACTTTCTTCATCGCGAAGTGAACATGTACGAAATCGTGATTGACTGCAAGCCACCTGTGAACCACGTTTTCCCGCTTTGCTTTTTACCTCCACTTCGAGGTGGACGTCGCTTCATTCAAACTTGCCGTCACGGCATGTTGCAGTACATTGTCATCCGGCCGATAACCACCTTTCTGGCATTGTAAGTGTCTGATTGTTGGCGGTCAAAGTTATAATCGTGTTTTTGCAGGTTCTTTGAGACTATCGGCGTCTACGGGGAGGGCAAGTTTAGCTTCAGCTACGCCTACATCTACCTACTTGTGATCAACAATCTCACGCAAATGGTGACTACATTGCTTTCTAAAACTGAACTTCAACACTGACTTTCACTTACCTTTCAGGTGGCCATGTACTGTTTGGTGCTCTTTTACCACGAGTACAAGCGGGAGTTGGCGCCGATGAAGCCACTTGGAAAGTTTCTCTGCATTAAAGCAGTCGTTTTCTTCTCCTTTTTGTAAGATGATATTTTTCTTATCGTAATTCTAGATTTTACCCTCTGTTTCTAATTTGTAGTCAAGGCGTGCTCTTAACCATTTTGATTCAAATCGGTATTATTACGACGTCTTTTATTCCGAGTACACGGGAGATAAGCAATTACGACATGGCCCGAAATCTTCAGGTTTGTTAGTTTGTAGTTTTACATTCGAGCTAATCTAAACTTTACACTTAAAACAGGACTTTATGATTTGCTTTGAGATGTTAGTCGCCGCAGTGGCGCATACATTTGTATTCTCTCACAAGCCCTTCATTGATGACTCGCGTGTGACAAATCCAATGTTTTACTCTCTTCAACGAATAATTGATCTGAGTGATGAGCGACACGACGTGTACGATCACTTAAGGCACATCAGTAAGTTTTTGATATGTCCTTCTTTCCCTTCTTTGTAATGAATTATTATTTTCTTTTTTAGAAACTCGAGTGCGAAGCATTTGGACACAGACACGCAACGACTACGATCCAATTGAAGAGAGCAATGCACCTTTGATTCCGATGGAAACTCGACGCACCTACGGCAGCCAGGCATCTCCTCAGTCTACCAGTCGCGGATTTGAGCAAATTTAATGCCAAAAATTGATGACTGCTTTAAATGCTGCTAAAGTCCAAATGTACATAAAATTACCTTGCTTTACATATTGTTTTCCGATTCCTTACTGTAAATAAATTTTCAATTTTTAAATAACTTGAACTTTTTTAAAATTGCTGTTGAGCAAAATTGCCACGCTGCCGTAGTGGTTAAAATAGCGGCAGTGTCAGAAGCCGCAGAGCCTGCCTCAGTGACTTGCCAAAACAACTTCACTCTTCTTCTTTCAGTCAAGCCGACACTCTCGTCATCACTCTTCTTTGAAAACCCGATTCCAACAACCAACCTTCCAAGATGGTAAACTCCACTTTAATAGTGTTACGTCCCGGTGTTTAACTAATACTAATGTGCACTCCTTTTTAGAGTATCATGTCATACAACGGCGGTGTTGTCATCGCAATGAAGGGCAAAAACTGTGTTGCCATTGCCGCCGACCGACGTCTGGGAGCGCAATTTTCCACCATTGCCATGGACTTCCAGAAGATCTTTGATGTAGGACCTCGACTGTTCGTCGGCTTGCCCGGTTTCGCCTCCGACACCATCACCGTTTCACAGCGACTCAAGTTCCGCGTCAACATGTATGAACTTCGCGAGAATCGCCGAATCAGCCCAAAGACTTTCGGCTCGCTTGTTAGCAACATGCTCTATGAGCGCCGGTTCGGCCCCTACTTCATTGAACCGGTTATTGCTGGCCTGGATGAGAACAATGAGCCCTTCATTTGCGCTACCGACATTATCGGGTGCAAAAACGCACCGAAAGACTTTGTGTTGGCTGGAACTTGTGAAGAGCAAGCCTTTGGCATGTGCGAAACGCTGTGGTCGCCTGATCTAGAACCGGATGATCTCTTTGAGACAATCTCTCAGGCTCTGGTTAATGCTTGTGACCGCGACGCTGGCTCTGGTTGGGGCGCTATTGTCTACATTATCGAAAAGGACAAAGTCACCGTCAAGACGCTGAAGACTCGAATGGATTAGGAGTGTATGATAATTTCACACTTTCTCTCAATAAGCGCCCAATGACCATTACTCGGTCAACTCGCGCAACATTGCTATTATTTGTAAGCCACAAACATTTCATTTTATTAAGAAGTGGTATCTTTTTCTAACAAAAGTTTACTGTTTGGTGGAGAACACTTTTATCTGGTTGTCCGCCCCTCCGCTGACCATGTACTTTGCATTGGACCAGTTAACGGCGAGCACCTTGTCCTGATGACCGAGCATGTCGTAAAGGGGAGCAGAGGGCGATCTAATGTCCCACTGCTTGACGCTGGAATCATAACTGCCCGATGAGAAGAGGTTCGAATCAGCGGTCGACCAGGCGACGGAAGAGACCCAGCCGGTGTGTGAGCTGTACACTGATTTCATCTGCGTGCCGCCGGTGCTCTGACGTGAATCCCACAGGCGAATATGTCTGTCACATGATCCAGTCAGGAGAAGACTGTTGGTCGGTGAGTAGGAGACGGATAAAAATGACTTGTTGCTAGTCAGCGTTTGCTTCACTTCTCCCACTTCGATGTCCCAGAGTTTGATGGTGTTGTCCAGTGAAACAGTGGTCACATTGGAAATGGCTGACGCGTCTTCCGACGGCATCCACGAACAGCCAGTGATCGCCTCTTTGTGTCCTTCCAGTGTGATAACAGGAGACCTCAGCTTGCTGTTTTTCGCATTTGAATGTTCTCCTTGTGTGGAGTCACTGTCAACCAGCGACCAAATTTTCAGCATGTGATCATATGAGCCCGTGGCAACCAGATCACCCTTTACTGAGGCGCAGTCTACCGATCTTGAATGGCCAATAAAGGTGAAAATGTGCTCGATCTGGTTCGACTTTGCATCCCACGTCCACACCATCGCAGTCTCGTCGTGAGAACATGTGACGAGGCCGTACTGACCACGGCCATTTTTGCTCTTGCCTGAGTTGGTCCACTTGACGGCCTTCACTGGAGCAGTATGCGCGGGAATGGTAATTTTGTGCTCGCCAGTTGCCACGTTCCAGATGTGCACTGTCCCGTCATAGCACCCGGAAAGAATCCAATTGTCAACGGTGTCCACTGCGGCGACCCAGTCATCGTGCAGAAAGGAGTTGTGCGGCTCAGGCGGTTTGGTTTTGGCAAAGTACTCCACCTCCAGTGTAGCCTCTGCGCTGAGTTTTTCCGCTTCGAACCATTCTTTGAGTGAGCTTCGAAGCAGTTTGCTGCCGATCAAGAAATCAAACTCCACATCTGCCAAAGTGGTGCTGGCTAAATCATCGCCTTCACTGTGACCGGCAATGAACGCCTTGACGATATTGTCCAGTTCCTCGGCGGTGGATGCAGCGCTGACGTTGACGGGCACTGACGGCACCGCATACTGCTCATCTTTGGTCACAAACCTAACTTCAAGTTCGGTATCGTTGGATAAATTCATGGTGATACAAAAAATGATAAGAAAATCAATATTTAGGAAAGATGAAGAAAAACATTGACAAACACGTGCTGATTTTTTTCTCAACAATTTCAAACTGTTTATTCATAAACAACGTGCCAGAGCCTGGCCGGCAATCAAAACAAAAGTTTTTTTTCACTGACTGATGAAAGTCCAGTAACCCTACAACTGTTTAAGAGTTTGGAGTTTAGCTGTTCTTTTGTCGGAAATTCAAAATGGGTCGAAAAATGAAGGGCGCCAAAAGTGGCAAGTTTATCAATCCGACGGATCTTGCTCGAAAGGAGGCTCGCAAGCGTGAGCTTAGAAAGGTTTGTTACATTTTTAAATAAGACAAGTGCTAATTTCTTTACTTTCAGAATAAGAAACAGCGATTGATTGTGCGAACTGCTGTTTTAAAGGGGAAAGACCCTTACCAAATAATTGCCGATCTGGAGCGACTAGACAAAATGGAGTATGATTTTACCCAGTCGTCAGCGTTGAATGAAAAAGTTCTCAAAGATAAACGGCGAAAGTTGAAAGAAACATGGGACCGACTGTGCAGACTTTACGTAAGTTGTTAAAAAACTTTCATATATTGTTTTTTATAAGTGTTTTCGCACATTTCATTTAGGTTAAAGATGACAAAGACCGATATCTCGAGCTGAAACGACTAGAAGCTGAATATGAAACCAAACGGAACGAGCTGGTTAAGGAGTTCGAAGCTGTGAAGTCAGCGCAAGAAGTCAGCATTGAAGACATACCTTTGCCTTCACTGCCAATGGAAAGTTCTGATTCAGCTGCACCTTCAGCGGAAGTTTCACAGCCGACCTCGATTCTAAAGCCCTCTGCAACTAATCTTCGAAAAAAGCCTCCGCCGGGATGTCCACAAGGTGCACCACCTTTGTTGCTGGAGTTTGAAGCAACTGAAAGTGAAGAAAGTGATGATGAGGAAGACAGCGGCAATCTGCCTAAAAAGCGAATCCGTTTTTCAGACGAATCTACTCCAAAAAGTGATAATGAAAATAATCTGAAAGAGTTTCTCAAGGAAATCGAACAGCTTGAGGGTGACAAAAACGATCAAACTGATAAGGAATCAGAAAGCAGTGGCAAAAGTTTCGCAAATGAGCCGCCAACGCAGCTGCCGACAGTGCCAACTGCTGCACCTTCTTTACAGCTCCCTCCTCCTCCTTTTCCACCTCCGCCACTGGGCACAAATAATCCTCCATTCTTCCCTGGACATTCAAGGCCGCCACTTCAGCCAGCACCTCCGGTGTCTATGAACGCACCGCCCAATCGCCCTCCGCCCTTGCCACTTAGTCTGATTCGTCCCCCAAACTTGCCACCTCCACCGCCTTTTGTTGGGCCTCCGCCACCTCGAGGGCATCCGATGCCATCGCTTGTCCTGCCTGGAGCTAGTAACTTTAATGCGCCTAGCTTGAGGGCGAATCTAAATGCAAACTACACACTGCAACCAAATCCACAATCTTCTCAGCAGCAGCATGCAAACTTGCTACCTCAACCCCTACCACCACCTCATTACCAGCGAAAATCTGATGACCGAAAGTCGCAGGTGACGACCATTTCGGCAAAACCACAGTTGAGGAACCTTTCTGCTGACGCTACCAAATTTATGCCGCTGGCACTTCGCCTCAACCGACAGGGAGCAGCACAGAAAAAGACACAAGTGTCGAATCCAGTAGTGGGCTATGGTATGGTTTCACAAAGCTCGACGCCTTCAACTCGCTCTTCTTCATCGTCGTCGTTGACAGGGAAAGAGGGTACAAACAACTCAAAGGAAGACGCATACGCTGACTTCATGAAGGAGTTGTCTGGATTTATGCAGGAAAAGTAGAGGACAGAAAATGGACATTTCATCTGTAATTTTTTCAGCTCACATTTGAATTAAAGTTTTAGTATACAAGAAATTGTTTTTAAAGGTTTTTACGTTTTTTTTCAAAAAAATTAAATTACTTAACAAAATAACTTTTTAAAAAGAGCCATTTTGAGGGAAAGTTGGCTTTCGTGCGCAATACATTTGTATAGCAATAAGGTCATTTTTTCGGTACACCTCTCTCAGCATCCAGACATCGGATTAAGATTTTGTAAAAAACAAAATGAAGGCAAGAATGTAATCTTCATTTTAGTCGATTGCAAAAAAATTTAAAAAATGTTCTTGTATGATTATTTGACTGTCAAATGCATCGTTATTTAAAAACTTGCTTATCACTAAAAATATTATTGTTAAACTTATTTTGACTCCGGAACCGAAAACGCTTGAACAAGAAATAAAAACTAAAACAACCATTTTTTTTCAGCTCATTTTTACCTTTCCAACGATACAAAAATCGACAATGGTAACATTTTTTATAATCAAAAAAGTCCAGAATGGGATAATATTTAAGAGATACCCTTATGCGTCCGTAACAAGGAGTAAGCCGGTATAGCTAAGTGGCATAGCGTTGGTCTCGTAAACCAAAGGACCTGCGTTCGATCCGCAGTATCGGCAACGCCCCTTTTATTTTGGGTTTTTTCTAAGGCCCTAGTACCCTTCTTTTGTTCCAGGCTTCATGAAAAATCAAAATTTGCATTTTTTAATTTTTTTTACAAAACTGACTAGTTTTTCGTTTCTATTCTCATTTGTTGAGCGTTAAACTTGTGAGCTAAGTTATTTAAGTATTTTTTGGGTCTTTTCTAGGGCCCTAGGACCTTTCTTTTGTTCCAGGCTTCAAGAAAAACCAAAATTTGCATTTTAAGTTTTTTTTTGCAAAACTGACTAGTTTTTCGTTTCTATTCTCATTTGTTGTACATTAAACTTGTGATATAAGCTATTTAAGTATTTTTTGGGTTTTTCTAGGGTCCTGGGATCCTTTTTTTATTTCAACTTTCTAGAAAAACTCAAGCTTGACCATTTTTGATTTTTTTGAAAAACTGTTAAAATTTCTATTTTTCATTAATTAACCCTGCACGTTTAAACATTAAAAACCAAAGAGCTGAAACTGGTTGTTTTTAATTAGCTAGGGAAACCGAAAGCATCAGGAAACATACACAAAAAAGAGCCTTGTGCATGATGTCATAAATTTTCAAAACTTTGTTTTCAGTGAAATGCTTTTAAGATCTTCTTTTTTCTGTTTGGCGACCAAAAATAGGGCGTTCCCTAATAAAAAGGCTTGACTGTACTGTCTAAAAGCCGTACAAAAGTATGAAAGAAATCAACTTTAATCCTCGCTAACTCCGTTTGCAAAACTTTCATCGCCGGAAGTTGACAGTGGCCAAGTGGCGTCAGACCTTGCCGCCCTAGGCTGTGCTCCGCTCCACTGGAACAACTGATCTCCCCCGACAACCCAAGGCAAAAGCTTCGGCAAGTTAAAAGGTAAAAGTTGCAAAATAATTCGCTAGGAAGCGCTCGAGCTTGAGCAGTAATCGGTAAACAACAAATATCAGACGAGCTAAAAGATGCCGTTTTGTCACACCTAATTGGGACACACAACGCGCTGCTATTACCAGAATGGCGAGCATTATCGAGTATCAAGGTCACGGAGAAGGGGCCCGGAACTGTGGCTACTGCAAGACAAAAAGCAATAACGACTTTACCTTTGGTAAGAGACTTTAATTCTCCGATCCAAGAAGAAGCTTTTGTGCTGATTTTCTAACGTGTTCTTTCTAGGAATGTGGGCTCATCAGTTGACAGCTCAAGAGTATCAAAGCCTAATTGACCGAAACTGGAGAAGAAGCGGCAAGTACTGCTACAAACCGATAAACGACAAAATATGCTGTCCAATGTACACAATCAGATGTGATGCTGAGAACTTCAAACTTCGCAGATCTCACAAAAGGGTGATCAAGAACTTTAATAATTTCATCAAATATGGAACAAAGCTTACAAGGGCTGCTAAAACTAAAGACGACAGTCAAACTGTAGATATGGATGATTGCAAAGAACAACGAGCCAAAGCTCAACAATCTGCAAGCAACTTTGATGAGAATGCCAAGTTTAAGCACTTCCAAGAGGGCACTTCTTCAAATGAAGCTCTTAGTACCTCTTCAGTGTTAAAGACGAAAAGTGATCAACTCAAGTCAACTATTACAGTCAACGAAACGGATGCTTGTACTTCACCAAAGAAAACAAAAGCGAATAATCCTAGCAAGAAGAAGTACATGCGAAGACAAAAACTGATTGCCAAGATCGTCAAGCGGCAATCATGCTCTGAAGAAGAAGCGAAGCAAATTTTGTTTGAGCGTTCCGAACAAAAACGGAAAACTAAAACATTAGAAGAGTTCCTTTCTGAATCCTCTAATTGTCCGGAAGTGAAACATGTCTTTAAGGTATTAATAACAAAACATCAGCTTTTAAAACTTTTTATACTTATCACTTTTCGGTTTGCAGAAAAAGTTCATTCCGCTTAGCACAAAGGGTGCACCCAATGCGTTTGAGCTGTCGTATAATGTTTTTCGGAAATATCAAATGAATATTCATATGGAACCTGAACGAAAAGTTTCTTACCGAGGATTCACCCAGTTTCTAGTTGATTCGCCTATCAAGGTAAATACACTTTTCTGCTTTTATAGTTTGTAATTGAAGTTTTCTATTTTGTAATAGTACCAATCAGTCGGTGCTCCCATAAGTTCAGATCTGGTACGCTTTTACGGTTCATTTCATCAGCACTACTACATTGACGAAAGATTGATTGCCGTTGCCGTTCTCGACATTCTACCGAACTGTATCTCTTCAGTCTATCTCTACTACGATCCAGAGTTTAGTTTTCTCAATCTGGGTGTTTACTCTGCTTTAACGTAAGTGCCCCGACTTACTACACAGTGCATTTTACTAACAATATTTTTGTAGGGAGATTTCTTTGGTGAGAAAGTTTATGAAATTTTTACCCGATCTGAAGTATTACTATATGGGCTATTACATCGATTCTTGCCCAAAGATGAAATACAAGGTACGTTTAGTTTTAACTTCCATATTTAAATTACATTTGGTTTTAACAGGGCCAGTTTTTGCCCTCCGACCTGTTGTGCTGTGAAACATTTCGCTGGGTTTCTCTCGAGTCCTGCACTGCAAAGCTGTTAGCGAAAAAACGACCTTATGCCCGATTCTGCGACGATCTTTCGGTGGAGGACAATGATGGAAAAGTAGACGATAAGGCGGTGAAGTTGCTGTACGAAGATACAGTCATCGATTTACAATCGGCTCGCCTCAAGTACTCACTGAAAAGTACCACTGTGAAGCTTATTCGAGAATACGCTAGTTTAGTTGGCAAAAACTGTGCGTCGAGCCTTATCTACTACTTATCAAAGCAATAACTACAAGTGGGTTTCTTAATAAAATAAACTGTTTTATTCATAATTGTTTTTCTTTGAATAATGCAGTATTTGTGTTGTTGTGAACATGTCAGGTATACATGACGTCATCTCGCCACAAACTAGTAAATATTTTGCAAGTGTACTTTATATGCTCTAGAAGACAGTCACATCTTCGTCGTTGTTGTTCACTTCACGGTCAAAACTTTTTGATTTTCCATTGAGTGCTTTAACACCTGAAGCAACAGCAGCATCAGGAACTTTAACTGGAGATTGTCGCACTCCATTTGCAGATCCGTCCCCCTCAGCAGCACGTCGATAGCCCATCGGGTTCTTTGACTGCCAGTTCCAGCTATGAGCGCACATGTCCGCCAGACTTCGAGTTGGCTTCCAGTTGAGGGCTGAACTGGCTTTGCTTATATCAGCCCAAAGCTCGTCGACATCTCCGCAGCGACGATCGCAGATTTTATATGGAATCGGCACTCCAGTTGCCTTCTCAAATGTAGAAATCATCTGCAAAAAAACTTAATTACAAGTTGTAAAGAAGGAAACAGAGAAAACGTACTTCAAGAACCGAATAACCGGTTCCAGCACCGAGGTTGTAGACGTTCCAGCCTGTCCATCCTTCCTGCAGTATTTTGTCCAGTGTGATCACATGCCCTGCTGCCAAGTCCATGATATGAATGTAGTCTCGTACGCCAGTGCCGTCTTTGGTTTTAAAGTCTTTTCCAAGCACCTTCAGGAAAGGCTGCCTTCCAACTGCCACCTGGGTAATGTACGGCATCAAGTTGTTGGGAACTTTGCAGTCTTCTCCAATGATTCCTGTGTTGTTCATTGAGAAATTCAGTTTTAACAGCATTCATTGACTTGACCATTAACATACCTGAAGGATGAGCCCCAACAGGATTAAAGTACCGCAACGAGGTAATGCTCCAGTCTGTCTCCGAGGCGCAGAGATCTTTGAGAATCTCCTCAATGAAGTACTTGGTGCGACCATAAGGATTGGTGCAGTTGCGTCCAGTGTGGTGCTCTTCGGTAATGGGCAGGAACTCTGGAGTTCCGTAGACAGTGGCCGACGAGGAGAAGATCAGTCGACGAACTGAATGGGCTCGCATGGTGTCTAGCAGTGTCATGGTTCCGCCCACATTGTTGCGATAGTATTCCAGGGGAATAATGCACGATTCACCCACTGCTTTAAGGGACGCAAAGTGGACCACAGCTGAGAAGCGGTGCTTGCTGAAGATGTCCTCCAGTTCGGTGGCATTGTTGAGATCTGCTTTGTAGTAGGCTAGCAAGTTTCGACCGGTGATGCTCTGCACTCGCTGCAGACTCTCCGGCAAAGTGTCAGGCAAGTGGCCCTCTACTGCGTTGATGCAGTTGTCCAGCGCCACCACATCGTAGCCGCTTGTGAGCAGCTCAACTAAGCAGTGTGAACCAACGTAGCCGGCAGCTCCGGTAACCAGAATAAGGTGATGATTCACTGGAGCAGTCATGGTTAAAAGTGCTTGAAAATGTGGAAAAAAGAAAATAGCGCCCAATGCTGTATACAGATCAGGGTGGATGACGAGGAAAATCAAACTTTTAGCTGCGCACCTGAACTTGACAAACAAGGCCGGCGCTCACAGGTGGCAGATAACTTTCAGTTTATCAGCTGATTTTTATCAGAGGATGAATTGCTTTTAAATAACCGTGTGATTCGGCGATGTTTAAAATCAACTGAAAAAACTAAGTTCTGTGATCGCGCGCGCAGTAATAAACTTGAGTAACCTGGGTTGTCTGTTTATTGTGGTCAAACTGGTTTCCGCTGAAGATGCCGCAGCAGTAGATGGGCTCTGATCACCAGTTCTTCTTGTTCGACATTCTTTTACACTTTCGATGCGCAACAAAAGTGAGTTGTGTTAGCTTTCAGTGCTGATGCTAACAGCCGTCTAATCGGTAGAAATTAGAAAATGTTGAGCAACTACTTATTCATGCATGCAGAGTGCGCTTCCGATTGATTACGCTCAATTACTGTAAAACCGGTGATTACAACAGCGGCTCGAAGATGATTTATCGATTTTGTTTTGAACTGGAAACAGTGAATTTATGAGTCACAATATTTGAACACAACTTCAAGTAACTTTTACCTGTTTTAGAAATGAAAAGGACTGGAAAGAAGAAGCAAGTGCTTCAAAGATGGCAAACTGACTGCACGTCACAAACCTAAAACAGGCTCAGTTTAATGTATTGCAATTGACGGATCATAAATGATGAGTGCAGCGCATTTGGTTGTAGTGACTTGCCAATAAACACCACAGTTTTAATGACTATTTCTGGCAGTGCAAATGATAGTGTCATGCCAATTGCTGAGTGATTGGCATATGCTGCCGGGGCAGAGGTGAAAAGAAGTGAGGAAAAGGTAAACACTGCTGCTGTCGATGACCCTTACCAGTTATCACTGTGCTCAAGAGGGGAGTGGTGGTGGTGGATTTATTTAGTTGTTGTTGTTGTTGCCGCTGCTGCTGCTCGCTTAGAGCTGCCCAGATGCCACATGGCATTTCAGTAGTCTACTTCTCGCTACGCCGAATGAAAGGTATATAGTCGAGTCTGACTCATGAGCAATCGTCGAGAATAGAACCAGAATCGAACGACTCATAGCCCATTCTCGTGCAGTGCACTAGAAGAGATTTCCTTCACCAGCTGCTTTGGCGCAAGTGCGCTACTTTGCGATTGGTGTCCACTGGTTAGAAACGTATTGAGCAGCAGTACACTGCAGTTCAGCTGTGATGCGCTGCACACATTTTGCACCAACAAAGTTTGATCTTGATTGCAATCTTTCTTCCGCTGAGTGAAATTATTTATGAGAACCAGGATTTAGAGGCAAAGATGGCCTACAGAAGTTGCCTATCTTTCTGACATATACTTTGTCAGCTGCACCAAAAAATGTACTGATGTTCAAACCATATGTGGCATGTTGACGTCAACAAAGTTTTTTATAAAGAAAATGTTTGAATTGACATTGTCGACTTGAGATTGCTATAAACTAAAACCCAACAATTTAAAAATATAAATCAGGCATGATTGTAAGATCGAGTTTTGTAAAAAAAATTTTTAAATAAAAACTATTGCAGAATGTATGGCTACGTTGACTGGTTGATTATGACTTGTGACATGAGCTTGTCATGTTCAGAGTGCTGAGAATCGTCTTCGTCCTCCTCTTCATCACTTTCCTCCTTCGGCCTTTCAGACTCGGACAAGACGATGACATCTAATCAACTGTAGCGATACTCGTTGTAGTCACTTTCTTTGAAGTATTTGCCAACATAGGGTACTTCAAGAACAAACTCAAAGCCGAGAACGGCCAGATAGGTGCCCAGCTGCAAAAAATGGGAATTAGTACATTTCACAGTTGATAATGAAAGAAAATATACTTACTAGATAAAAGAGGAACAGCAGGTAAAAGGCAAAGTAGACAACGAGTAGCAAGTATGCCAGAACACTGGAGGAAATACTTGATCGGACGTAGAAATAAACAAACGCAAAGTTAACGGAGATTACTATCACAGAGATGGAAAATGCAATAATCTTGGTAGCAAAGCCATTCACAAAGTCTCCCATTACTCGGCGTGAAGAAGTAAAGGTGATCAAAGGGAATAAGGCAAATGGCAATTGAAGCGACATTAGAGCGTTGAGGAAATCATTCATTTCCGTCAGTCGGTCCATGCTTTGAAAAGCGATTATGATTGTTCCAATAATGGCAATCATTCGTGTCAACAGGACTCGCTTCCAACGAGACCAATGCAAGTTCAGGAAACCTTCCATAGCGAATTGACCAGAGTAGGTGCCCGTCATCGTGGAGGACTGTCCCGAAGCAAAAATGCCTGCAAGAGACCAATATTAAAAATCATCGAGAAAAAAACCTTCCTCTTACCAATAGCCCAGATGTACAAAGCGCTCATTCCGAAAGCACAGCCAAGATAGATGCCAGCTCTATTCAAAATAAATCAATGTGCATTAGATTAAAGATGTTTAAAAACAACCGATTCTTCATACTTATGCAAATTGATATCAACAGGTGTGTTTTTGTCAGGAAAGACATTTTCTGCAAATGTGTTGTTTTTGCAGAGTTGATAAATGTCATGATTACTCTTCTGAAAGAGTCCTTGAGCAAACACAGCAGTGACAGCAATGTTAATTAGCAGCGAGGCGCCCAGTGCTATGGCCGACTCAACGAAAACGTAGCGATTGGCGTCTTTTACCTCTTCTTTTTTATCGCGATCAATGCGCCGGGACTTGACCAGGGCAGAATGAAGGAAAACATTATGCGGCATTATCTGAACAAGTAAAACACAATGAAATAGACCTATTTTGCAGAAGACAACAAGTTCAAGTATTTAAACATACCACACCTAAAAGAAAAAGAAAAACGTTTAGCAAAAATAAATTCAAAACAGGATTTGTTTATAATTACTTCCGATAATACTAATGGACTTGAACCACTGATCAAGGTTGCAGTTTGTACAAGTCGGAATAATCAGGCCTTCAATCACTTGCATCTCATTTGGCTTCATTATATAATACTGATAGCCAAAGGTAGCTGCCATTAAAGATCTGTGAAGAAAACCATTTTGATTAGCTTTGAGCAGTTATGTAAAATGCTGAAATTACATTAAAAATCCAAAGAATGCTTCCAATTTCCTCAAGCCGTACTTGTCCAAAAACAAGAATGTAAACGTGTCGATTATGGTGATTAGAACTCCAACATAAATTGGGATTCTTCCATTTGAAAGGAGGTAAATGGAGATCGCAGTGCCAATCACCTCTTGCATATCGGAGCCGATGATGGCGATTTCCACCATGATCCAAAGAAGAATGCGACAAACGGGTGGGTAACGACGATAGCACAGTTCGGCCAAGTGAAGTCCCGTGACCACGCCAAGTCTTGCGGCTAACCTTTGCATCAACAAACCGAGGATAGTTGCCCACATCAATACCCAGAGCAGCTTATACTCGGTCTGGGCGCCTGCTTGCAGATCAGACTCAATGTTGCCTGGATCAAGGTATGCGATTGACATGAGAAACCCAGGGCCGGTGAATGCCCATAATCGGTGCCAACTGAACGAGTGCTGTAGTTATAATAAAGATCATTTTAGTAACAGAAAGTACTGATCAATGAAAAGATACTAACATCACTTGTTGGCGGAATGGTAACATATGACTGCAGATAAGGCTCAAGTGATTGACCCGTCGTGAGCACCTCATTGTCTGCCAGACCAAGATTGATGTTTCGCGCCGTTTGCGGATCTGGATCTTCATTGTCAATGAGGCCATATTTAGTGACCTGTGGGTGGCCTCTTCTCAATTGTTCATCTGGTGAAAAGAGAAAAGTTGGCAAGGGAAGTTCAGGTCTAAAAAACAAATTTACTTTCGCTGTGTTTAGTGTCGTTTTCTCGAGATGAGGAAGTTGCGGGATTGTTTTCAGAAGAGCTCATCTCTTCCAACGGGTGAGAGGTATATAAAGGTTTCTACAAACAGAATATCATAAAAATCAGAAACTATGGAGAAAGAATGGACCACCGTCTAAGCTCGTCAATGTGACACAGAAGAGAAGGCAGCGATTGCTTTCGGTATGAAAGAGCATTTCACGCGAATCATTTGATCTGGTGAAAACAAACCAGCGAGCAATATCAGCTGCTGACTCAACAGAGGGCAGACTCGCATATCAGAAAAAAACACAGAATAATATTAAAAGTGTGAAAAACCTCCAATATTCTTTGGTTTTCGCTCTATTCTGGTGCATTAGAGTATACGAATATTATCCTTTAGTTGTCAGTAGCGTTTTATTTTTAAACGAATTGCATAATCCTCTTATAAAGTACCAAAGTGAATAATAACTTTATGGCAGTTTGACAAGCACATCAAGTGATTAGATAAGGATGCACTTGTAAGTTAGTTTATGTTATACATAATAAAGATTGATCAAGTTGCTAACCTGGCGTTCATTTGTTGGCATCTTATCGACATCAACCAGTTTCTTTGTTATGTATAATTATATAGGTAAAAATGGTGCACAATCGACCACCGTGTTGAAGGCACTGAGACAAATCACAGATATCAGTTGTTCATTTGTTTGATGTTGAAAAATGATGAAACATGAAACGGGTGCTAAACATCTGCTACATGGTAAGAATTGATTGATGTATTATGCCAAAAAAACTGGATGTTTGTTCTTTTACAGTCTATGTGTTGATGAAGTTGATAATAAATTGTTGGCGAAATTGGCTTCAGAGAATCTCTCACTATCAAGCAACAGCCAACAAATGGGCGACACGTCACCAGAGTGGACAGATGCTCGATTACCAGGATGAAAAAAGAGTGAGAGTCAATGTGACAGTAATCAACAACAACAACAACAAGTGGTCAGAAGGCACTAAAGGCCACAGCTGTTCAGACCGCAGGATCACAGAATTGCTTTCCTCTCTAGCTTCAGATTGCTGATCACAGTTTGGCAAGTTGTCCTCTCTCTACTCTTCTCTTTGGCAGTTGCAGCGCTGCATCGTTTTGCTGCTCATCCACTACCTGCACTAAATGAGCTGCCCTTTGAGTAGTGCCGGGCGAATGTTTTGAAATAACCACTTCACCGTAATATTCATCGTCAGGGCACTAATCATATTACGTAGAACTGAAAGTTTCAAAAATGTTGTAAAGAGTTTTTATTATTTCATTCTTCACAATCATTTTCTCTATCACTCTCCTTAAAACTAAAGTGGCATAGATTTAATTTCATTTGGTTTCTCCTTCAAGTGCATTTTCTTACCCACTTAGAGTGTCACAGAGGAATTCGCTAGTGTTGAACTTGCTCTGGTGCTGTGTGTCTGTCATAGTAATTTTCTGTCATTTTTGAGAGGCATTGTCAACTGCCTGTTTTGTATTTCATTTCCATTTTTCAGTGCTCATTCAAATGCCTTTGCCAATATATTCTCCGTCTAGGAGTCTCATTTTCTTCTTCTTGTTATCCTTACTTTAGTTTTTTCTCCGAAATGTCACTTGGTCAATGGCAGTAAAGTAAATATATATTTGTTCCCTTTCAGACTTGCATCTTCATTCAGCTGGGCATCTATCGAACTGACGGAAATGGCGCATTTGCCAAGTGCCATAATCGTTTTACAATTTGATTGGCAATCGAGTAGTGCTATTAAATGAGCATGATCCTTGATCAGCATTTGCTTATAAACATTGTTTTATGTACATGCTTTAGATGTAAATCAATTAGCGCTCAGCGAACCGTTCCATTGGGTCCATCGTTTTCATTTGCCTCCACTATTTGCAGGCACTGTCTGTTGTCGAGTGCAAATCAACCCAGATGCTCGAAAGCATTCGTAGCAGCTCATCTTCGATTACACCGAGCGCCGAGGCTCTGTGTTTGCCGTCTGCAAACAATGAAAAAAGTGCCATCACTCTTGGGGCGACATTCAGTGTCGGTAATTTTCTTCTGGCGGGCAACCCACTATTTGACTGTGCAAGTGAATGCACGATAATTTATTTGCAGCTTTTAATTAAATTCAACTGCAAACAAGTCAACAAGCTGGTGTGTGTGCGCCAGTGGTAGCCGCATCGCAGTGGCCACAGTGGTCGCGCAGCTCATCTCGAATTGAACAACGCGTCTCGCATTCTGATTTGCCCAATTTGGCCATTCTGAAGGCATCTTTAATATATTTTACTTCCTTCTGCACATTTATGAGGTTTCTCACATTTCTCTTAAATCAAATTGGCCCACTTTTCCCTTACTTGCTTACTGCAACTCACAGTAAAACCTATTTGGCCAGAGATGGCAGCCAATTGGCCAACTGGAAAACCATCTTTCTCTCTATCTTTTACTTTTGCCTGCTCGCAAAATCCTATATTCTGCAATTTGTCGCAGTCATTTTAACTGACTTCAAATGGCTTTTTCACCAAAGGCCGCAGACTGAACAAAAGTGGCCAGATCAGCCCAAGACATTGGACAGACACACACTGAATGAAGCGGTGCAGCAGTTCACGAGAACAGCAAATCAATATTTACTAGGGACAGTTCTTTTTCTTGCTAAAAACGTTGCCATTTTCTCCTTTTCAAATCGTTTTATACTTTTTCTAATCTACACTTGTATTTGAATGGCGGATCGCGCCACCAGTGAGTGTCTTGATCTCGATGTGCGTGTGTGTGAGAGTTTCAGTACGATGCTACTGTGATTTCCCACTGTGAATCTCCAGGCAGCCTCTAGTGGCACATGTGGCAAAGTCCCACAGCCAACTGAGCCTCAGTTAAACTTGCCCGAGTTTTGCAATCAATCGAACTGAATCGCCCACTGCCCTGCAGACATAGCACTGCTTAGCCTTTTTGTGAATGCTTTCCAAGAATGCTCCATTTGCGCCTAATAGTCGTCTTCATGAGACTTTGCCCTCTTTCTCTCTGACTCAAATAGCAGACGCTGTCTTTGACCCATCTTCATTTCAGCATTTTTTGTGGCGTTGCCTTCTGGGTATGCAAATGCTATGGCAATTAAATTCATCATAGACATATCGATCGATTCAATGCTTTTAAATTCAGCACAGTTTGGCATTGTCAAACGACCGATATTCGATACTTGCTTTGATTTGTCTTGTGACGACTGCAAACAATTGTGACGCATCACAAGCTGTATACAGGGTGAGTCAAAAGTTCTGTCAGTACTTTTTTCAAGACAGATATTTCTAAA